>SAMEA3663095__coassemble_789_pt1 | contig 64133 bp, 48 predicted proteins | sample SAMEA3663095__metabat2_high_PE_002 | metagenome-assembled genome bin SAMEA3663095 (sample SAMEA3663095) | pig gut metagenome | biome: pig gut; feature: pig-associated habitat; material: faeces | place: France | collected 2012 | reverse complement strand
TGTTTTTCATGTTTTAATGCACCGCAGAGTTTTGCACTTCTAATTGGAATTAGCCGTGCAGTACCGCTACTCTTCGCCCACTTCGTGCTTCTTCCACTCCGACATGAGCGTGTAGGCCCCCTGCACGACAACGAGCTCGCCCTGGTTCAAGCCCGAGAGTATCTCGGTCATGCCATTCTCTTTGCGTCCGGTCTTCACAGCACGCGGCACAAATGTTTTCTTGCCTTTGCCAGGCTTGTAAATGAAAACGAAACTGCGAGACTCGTCGGTGGCGATGCCATCGTCGGGCACAGCGGGTGACTTGCGTGTGATCGTGACAATACTGGCCCTGACATACATGCCTGCCACCAGGCCGCTCTTGTTGCCGTCGATTGCAATGCGGGCATGCACGGCCTTGCTGCTGTCGTCGAGAATGCCTCCTATCGATTTCACTCTACCAGCCAAGCGTGTGTCTCCTATTGTGACTTTAGCCTTCTGGCCGACGCGCAGCTTGCCCAAATCGCGTTCATACACGAGAACGTCGGCATAAAGGCGGTTGTTGTTAACGATCGAGAATAATTTGGCAGTGGGATCGGCATATTGCCCCAAGGCTGCGGCTACATGCTCGACAGTGCCATCGATAGGGCTTCTCACAGCAATTTCGGTCACGAGTTGTCCCCGTACTGCAGCCTGCGGGCTGATGCCCAGTAGCTGCAACTGGCGGGCCGTGGTGCGCACCTCGGCCTGCATGGCACGATACTCTGAGGCAACTTGCTGGTAGTCTTTGCCTGCGTTCACCTTGTGGCTGTAGAGTGTCTTTTGCCGCTCATATTCCTCACCGAGATAGACGAGTTTCTCCTTGGCCTGTACAAGACGCCGCTGCATGTCGATGAGATCGGCGTGAGATAGCAGTGCCAATACTTGTCCTCGACTCACTCGCTGGCCCTCGGTCACCAGTATGCGTTTTACATTAGCTCCCATGGGTGCACTCACCTCGGCCCTGTCTTGCGGCTCTGTCTTGAGTTGCCCGTTGACGTTGAGACTTCCAGTAAAGGTGTAGTAGGGCATTGTCTCGACTGCTACCCCCGAAAGTTTGAATTGTGAAGGTGTGAGTGTGACCACAGCGCTATCGTTTTCCTGTTCTTCACTCTGGTCGCTATCGTTAGTCCTTGTGCAGGCCGCCAGCAGCGCGAGCAGTATCACTGCACATGCTATATTGTTCATTGTTGCTATTTTCATTTGTTTCGGTAATATTCAATATTAAATTTTGTTTCCAATAGTTTTTGATAGGCGTCGATGTAGCTGAATTCCACGTCCATTGTCGTCTTCAAAGCTTGTATGAAGTCGAGATATCCTATCTGCCCCTCACGGTAAGACAAAAGCGCATTGCGCCGCTGCTCGTTGGCGAGGGGCAAGGCACTCTTGCGGTAATACTCCACAGTGCGCTGCCACTTGCTATAGTCGCAGTTCAGTTGACGGTTGTGTACATCGATGCTCCATTGTTGGTCGTTGAGCTCGGTATGAGCTTTCTCGATTTCAACAAGAGCCGATTGCCGGCGTGCCTTGTTAGCCCCCATGTCTACAGGCACACTCACCCCCACGCTCCACGACCAGTAGCCCAAGCGCGACCCTATCATTTGGCTTCCCAGCTCAACGTAAAGTTTGGGAAGGGCATTGGCTCGCATTTCTTTTGAGATGTAGCTGGCCAGCTTCAACTTCTCGTTGGCAAGAACAATGGCTGGGTGAGCTCCAAGCATGGCAGCCGATGTTGCTACTTGCTCATCGACAATCACAGTGTCCGACTGGTACAGGGTGTCGGGACTCAGCCATCGGCTCAAGTCGATGTGTGCCTTTTCGACGTCTTTCTCGGCTTCGATCACATTCAGCTCCACACGCCTATGCTCGCTTTGGGCCGATTGGTACTCAAGCAACGAGGCTGCACGTGTGTCGTAGCGCAAGCGGGCAGCTTCGACAAAGCGTGTATACAGCTCAGCCTGCTTGCGATACAGCTCCAGCCGCAGCCGTGCCATTTGGTCGGCGGCATAGGCTGAGCTCACTTGCAGTTGCAACTGTTGTTCAAGCATGCGGGTCGTAGCATGAGCCACACGTGTTTCTTGCTGCAGGCGTTGCCAGCGGGCTTTGACCGAAAAAAAATGTCGAGATTCTGGCGTGCTGCCAGCAGTGTTGTCACAGCATCGTTGCCACGTCCTATCTCTTCGCCCCCCATCGACAGCTCAAGGTTGCCGAAGTCTCGTGCCGTGCGTTGCATTGCAAGGGTGCTTTGAGTGTGCAGGCGCGATGCTTTGAGAGCTGGATAGCGATTCTTGGCCATGGCAATGGCTTCTTGCAGACTTATGCTCGGTTGCGCCTGCAGTGATGCTGCCATCAAAAAGGTACAGAGTATTGAAACAATGATTTTCATTTCTTCGTTTTTTTATTGTTAAACAACGTGTAGATTACGGGCATGATAATCAGGGTAAGGATAGTCGACGATATGAGCCCTCCTATCACCACTGTGGCCAGCGGACGCTGCACCTCGCCACCTGCCGACTCACTCACCGCCATGGGCAGAAAACCAAGCATTGCTGCCAGGGCTGTGAGCATAATGGGGCGCAGTCGCTCGCGTGTGCCCGAGTAGATGCGCCGTGCAATGCTGGTGATGCCTGCGGCCTTGAGCGTGTTGAAGCGGTTCATGAGCACAAGCCCGTTGAGCACTGCTACTCCCGAGAGAACAATGAAGCCCACACCGGCCGAGATGCTGAATGGCATGCCTCGCAACCACAAGGCAAGGATGCCGCCCATTGTCGACAACGGCACGGCTATGTAGATCATGAGAGCTTGTTTCACCGACTTTAGCGCCGAGTACAGCATCACAAAGATGATGACTAATGCCACAGGCAGCACAATGCCGAGTCGGGATTTGGCTTCTTGCAAGTTTTGAAATGAACCGCCGTAGCTTATGCGGTAGCCGGTGGGCAAAGTGAGTGTGCTATCGAGTGCCTTCTTGATGTCGCCCACCACTGTCGAAATGTCGCGGCCACGCACGTTGAGCCCCACATAGGTGCGGCGCGATGACATGTCGCGCGATATCTGCATGGGCCCCGGGGCGTAGCTTATGTTGGCTATTTCGTTCAGTGGGATTTGCTGTCCCGATGGCGTGTCGACATACAACAGTTTCAAGTCGTCGATACTCTGCCGGTTGGGCTGGCTCAGTCTCACAACCAGGTCAAAGCGTTTCTCGCCTTCCTGTACCTCGCCGGCTTTGGCTCCTGCAAAAGCGGTGCTCACACTCTGATTTATCTTTTCAATGTCGAGCCCGTATTGCGCAAGTTTCTTGCGGTCGTAGTTTATCGTGATCTGGGGCAAGCCTGCGGCGCGTTCCAGAGCCACGTCCTTGGCTCCAGGCACTTGGCTAATGATGGCTTGCATGCGCTCGCCTATGGCATTAAGCGAGTCGAGGTTCTCGCCATAGAGCACGACGGCCACATCCTCGCGTACGCCAGTGAGCAACTCGTTGAAGCGCAACTCTACTGGCTGACTGAACGAGAATGTGAGGCCAGGCAGACTTGATAGTCGTTTCTCTATCTTGGCAATGAGTTCCTTTTTGGTTTTGGCGCTTTTCCACCTGCGCCTGTCTTTCTCCAGAATGATGAAGCTGTCGGTATAATCGAAACCCATGGGGTCGGTAGGAATGTCGGCTACGCCTATTCGGGCACACACCGTCTTAATCTCGGGGAATGATGCCAAAAGCACACGTTCCACTTCCTGTTCACGCTTTATCGTTTCACTGAGTGAACTGCCTGGACGCAAAAAAGTCTGCATCGCGATATCTCCCTCGTCGAGGCTAGGGATGAACTCGCTCCCCATGCGGCTCAGCATGATACCGCTGCCAGCCAGAAGGATTGCTGAGACAGCCAGAGTCGACACCTTGTGCTTCATTGCACACTTTAGTACGGGGTGATAGATGCTGTAGAGCATGCTCATAACGCCGTGGCTTGCACGTTGCAGACACAACTCAACACGTGTCAGCCACATCCACCGGCGCCCAAGAGGCCGCATAGAAAGCGTTGTAATCATAGGAACATAGGTGAGGCATAGCAAGATGGCGCCAAGCAGGGCAAACGAGAAGGTGAATGCCATGGGACGGAACATCTTGCCACTCACCCCTTCCAGAAAGAGAATAGGAGTGAAGACGACAAGAATGATCATTTGACCGAAAAAAGCGGAGTGCATCATGGTACTGGCAGCCTTGTTGCTCAACTGGTTCATCTCGTTCTGGCTGAAACTGGCAATGCGGCAATCTTTCCCCTTCAAGTGTTTGGTAAGCTCGTGCACGGTGCCCTCAACGATAATTACGGCTCCGTCAACGATGATGCCAAAGTCGATCGCGCCTAAGCTCATCAGGTTGGCACCTACACCGAAAATGCGCATGAGAATGAATGCAAACAGGAGCGACAACGGAATGACCGATGCTGTGACCAGTCCGCCTCGCAGACTTCCCAGCAACACAACAAGCACAAAGATAACGATGAGTGCCCCCTCGGTAAGGTTGCTGGCTATAGTCGACGTAGTGCGCTCGATGAGCTGAGACCGGTCGAGAAACGGCTTGATCTGGACACCTGGCGGCAGTGTGCGCTGTATCTCACTCAGCCTTGATTTCACTTTACCTATGACTTCGGCAGAATTGGCTCCCTTAAGCATGAGTATGGTGCCGCCCACGGCCTCATGACCATCTTGCGTGAAAGCCCCGTAACGCATAGGTGAGCCATAGTGCACCTCGTCGGCAGCATCTCCTATGGTGATGGGTGCTCCACTGGTGTTTTTCACCACAATGTTTTTAATGTCGTCAAGACTCTTTATAATGCCATCGCCGCGTATGAAGTTGGCCTTATGGTCTTTCTCAATATAGGCCCCACCAGTATTGATATTGTTTTTATGCAGGGCTTCGAAGAGCTCGTTTATGCTCACGTGCAAGGCATTGAGCTTTGCTGGCGAGAATGCGATCTCATATTGTTTCACACTTCCGCCGAAGGAGTTCACTTCGACCACACCTGGTATCATATTTAGTTGGCGTTTAACCGTCCAGTCTTGCAGTGTACGCAGTTCCTGAGCAGTATACATGCCAGTGTCGGCAATAAGGGTGTATTGAAGAATTTCTCCCAGGCCTGTGCTAATAGGGCCCATTTCGGGTGTGCCAAAGCCCTCGGGGATGTTATCTTTCACCTCGTTGAGCTTCTCTTGCACGAGCTGTCGGGGCAAGTAGGTGCCCATTTTCTCTTTAAAAATGACGGTGACCACCGAGAGACCGAAACGCGAAATGCTGCGCAGGTCTTCCACACCAGGAAGGTTGCTCATGGCCATCTCCACGGGGTAGGTCACATATTGCTCGATGTCGGTAGTCGACAGGTTTGGCGATACGGTTATCACTTGCACCTGATTGTTGGTGATATCGGGCGTTGAGTCTACATTTATCGAGTTCATCGCCCATATCCCCCCAGCAATGATGGCTATCACCATCATGCCAATGTTGATCTTGTGTGTGATGGAGTAATGTATAATCTTATCAATCATGTTGTTGTGTATTTATTTTACTGCAAGTCTGGCAGAGTTGCTTCCTGTGCCATACACATGACCAGGCATAGCACCACAGACTTGCGGCAGCTCAGTGTTGCCGAATAAAATAAGATGGAATTGTGCAGTGAAGAGAGAAAAAATGGTGTTTTACAACTGTGCTGGCGGTGGCGGTCGCAGAGTGAATGCCTCGTCAGCCCATAGGGCAACATGTGGCGAGCCATAGTGGCGAGCGGCCGCGACACTGCCTGCGCAGTACAGGTTGATTGACGCCTCAAGTGTAGCCTGCGCGCAGAAACCTCGACAAGGGGTTGCCGTGCGATGCTTGCAAGGCTGCCGCAACTTGCTGCATAACAGTGGCGCGCAGTCACATGAAGTGAGCACAAGATGATGTTGTATTGATTTGGTTGGATGCGACTGTTGGCCGATGTGCAAATCACCGGCCATGCTGAGTACATTGGCTGCCATGCACACACTCTGCGCATGATGATGATGGGGAAACGAGGTCACCACCAGCATGACGGCAAGCAGCAGTGAAAGGGCGGCTATGTGCTGTCGCTTTTTCATGTTGGCTACAAAGGTAACATAGCTTGAGTGCAACTCAGTTGCAAAAGATGCCGTTTCACCGGCCAATTGCTGTTTTTAACCCGGTTTACCAAGGTTGCAATTTGCTATTTGCGCACTTTTGGCTACCTTTGTGATAAACAAGCAAAAACAACAACAGATATGCCAAAGAAAGAAATCAATCCAGAGTATCTCACATGCCCCATTAGGCAAGTTATTGCCCGTTTTGGCGACAAGTGGTCGATGCTCGTGCTCTACACGCTTGCCGAAAACAGCACAGGAGTGATGCGCTTCAGCGAGCTCCATGCCCACATGAACGATTGCTCGCAAAAGATGCTGTCAAAGACACTAAAGTCCCTGCTCGACAGCCATCTCGTGGATCGCAAGGTGTATCCCGAGGTGCCTCCACGCGTGGAATACGGGCTCACCGATACTGGCAAGTCGCTCATCCCGGCCATCGACACGCTCATCGCCTGGGCCAAGGAGCACTTCGATGCCGTGGTGAGGCCTTGGCCTTGAACTTAACTGAGGCCAGGGTTGCGTCGTGTGCAGGCAGCCCACACTATTCTAAAATCAGCTTCCTTACCTCACAATTGTCCATTTTGGCAATTTCATTCATCGGTTTCTTGTAATATACACTCTGAATGGCCTTGTTCACGATACCATGCCCCACAGCCATCACGGTCTTGCCTGCATAGTGAGCCGCGATCCAGTCGAGAAACTGCTGGGCACGGGCTTTCAAGTGGGCCAGCGACTCCACGTCGCCAGGCCACTCGTTGAGATATTGCAGCGAGGGTATGTATTTCCCCGTCCAGCTGCCCCAGTCGCGCTCGCGCAGCAGGGCAGTGGTCTTCACACCTTGGCCGTGAGGCTTGGCAAGAATGCGGCAAGTATCGATCGAACGTTTCAAGTCGCTCGACACAAAGGCGTCGATTTTTTCATCTTTCATCTTCTGCGCCAGTTGCTCGGCCTCGGCTACGCCTGTTGCGTTGAGCTCACCTTGTGTTTGGCCTTGCATGATTTTGTTGGCGTTGTCGACTGTTTCGCCATGTCGTGTCAAGAGTAATGTTGTCATTTTCTATTTTTGTTTGTTTTGTCTGCAAAATTACAAAAAACATGATAACTTTGCGACACTATGGAAGAAGTATACTCAACCCACGGCATAGAATGTAAAATTCATGTGTATGGCGACACGACACGATGCCTGCCTGTGGTATATGTGCACACTTTTGAAAACCAAGGTCGTGAGATATGGAACGAGAGCTGCAAGATGCAGGCCAGGCAGCACGTGCTGGTAGAAATCGACGGTCTCGATTGGGACAACTATCTCGCCCCGTGGCCCACCGAGCAGCTGTTTAAGAACAATCCCCCCATGCGGGGACGAGCCGGCGAGTGGCTGCGACTGCTCGAGGGCGAAGTTATCCCTGCTGTCGAAGCGCAGTTGCATGTCACGCATCGTGTCATTGCAGGCTACTCTCTTGCCGGCCTTTTTGCACTGTGGTCGGCCTACAACACTGGCATTTTCGCGGGCGTGGTTGCTTGCTCGGGCTCGTTTTGGTACCCCGATTTTACGAGCTATGTGCAGGCCCACGATTTCGTCACACCGCCATCGTGCATCTATTTCTCATTGGGCGACAAGGAAACCCGCCTGAAAAATCCTGTGCTCAACACAGTAGAGGAGCGCACGCGCTGGTTGTGCGAGCACTACAGCAGCATGGGGATCAACACAGTGTTTCAGCTCAACAACGGCAACCACTACCAGCAGCCGGCATGGCGCACAGCCCGCGGCATCACATGGGCCCTGAGGCAGTTATGATGAGCTTTTTTTCACGCTTTCTCGATGCTGAACCAGCCCGCATTAAAACTTCAGCATTTTTTCTATCGTATCGAGGTTGACTGTTGCAGTTGTCGAGATACGCTCAACTTGCATTCCACATTTTGCAAGAAGACGGTCTTTGATGTTGTCGCGCTCTTGCTGGGCTTCACTTTCCTTGTGAAAATGCCAGCCGTCAACCTCTATGGCCTTGAGCGGCTGCTTGGTGAGAGAATTGTAAATCAAGAAATCGACGTGAGAGAAGGGACTCTCTACATAGGCCTTCTCCCGCTCGTCGAGCCTCATATTGCTGCCGATCAAATTCGACAGTGGATAGTGACACAGGACCTCGGTGCTGATAAGGCCCAATTTAGATATGGCCGTGGTGAGCATGTCATACACAAGATTTTCTGACAGTTGACTCGACACCCTGCGATGAGCCTTCTCATAGGCAAGCCGCTCGGCCGTATATTGCTTGTAGAGCAAGTCAAAAACCGAGTGTAGTTTACTCTCGCTCACATCAAAGTTGTTGTATTTCACGTAGGCTATGAGTTGGGCCAGATTGGAGTCGGGAGGCATCTCATTGCCGCTGGCAACAATGCACAGGCGTTTTTTAGCTCGTGATATAGCCACGTTCAGCAGGTTGCCATCGTCAGAAAATTGGGTAGGCGAGTTGTCAACCATGCTCATGACAATGGTGTCGCATTCACGGCCTTGGTACTTGTGCACCGTGCTGGCAATGTTGCAGCCCAACGCCTTGTTGATTTCTTCGGCCTGTTGTCGATAGGGCGTGATGATGCCCACACTGTCATTACCGCCATATTGAGGCATCACTTCTCGCACAATCACATCGATTTCGCGCTGGTTGAAGTGCTCGCGAGCATGATTGCCTGCCACTGTGCGCATCACCTTGAGTACATCGTCTTCACCATGATCAACAGTCATGGTTATCAATTCCCCATCATAAAAACGCCTGTTGCAGAACTCAATGATTTTAGGGTGGCAACGATAGTGCTCACGTAATAGTGTGACCGGGGCATCGTCGAAAACCTCGACGCACGATTGCAGAAAACTGTGGGTGACGGCATTGTAGCGTTCATCTACACTGTAGGCATGCTGGATGACCCGCAATGCCATTGCCTCCTCTTGGCTCACCACATTGGGAAGTTGCTTGTCGTCGCCCACAATCACAGCATTCAAGCCACACGACAAAGCCAAGGCGCCAGTTGTGATGTCGACCTGCGAGGCTTCGTCCATGATCACATAGTCAAAGACCATGTCCTTGCCGATGCAATTCTTCGATGAGTAGGTAGTACTCAGCACGATAGGATACTCTTTCAAGAACTCCTCACTGCGCGATTTCAGGTCTTTAATTGTAAAGATTCTTCTGGTCGATGCTATGCATTGCCGTGCTATTTCGTTTCTCAGCAATGCCAGCGAGGATTCGCGTAGGTCGTGAGTGCTTTGCGTCATGTCAAGGTCGCGCAGTGTAACGCCGGTGCTGGCAAGTTCTTTTTCTATCTCCGTCTTTCGGCTGTAGTAGTAGGATGTTTCTAAACTTGATACTACTATTCCGGGATTTTCCTTGAGTAGAGTAAACGCTCTCCATCCTGCTTGGCACGCCCATCTCAAGCGAAACCACAGACCGGGCCTGTGACCGCTCTCGGTCAACAGCTGGTAGCGGTGAAGCAGCCGCATGAGCCTGGCCGATTTGCAAGCACTCAACCGCACGACCTTGTCGTCGTGTTTCGCTTTCAACATTTTTTCGTATTTTGCTTCCTTGAGCAGTGCATCGCGTTCGGTATTCAGCTGCGCTTGCCGCGTTTGGGCATCAAAGCCGCGGCTCATCATGTCGAGTGCCTTTTTCGTTTTGGCTCTTGCAGGTTCCTCATCGATTGTCCACCCGTCCATGTCGGGATATGCAACCTGGTTGTCGATAAAGGCTTTCTTGTTTTCGGCACTTCCCAGTTTAGCGGCAATGAAGTCCAGACCCTCGCTACTGAGTTTTTCGACAATATTGTCGATGGCCGAGTTGTTGTTCGACACGACCAAAACGGTTTTTCCAGCCATCAGCACATTGGCGACGATGTTCAATATCGTCTGCGTCTTTCCTGTGCCAGGAGGTCCCTGGATGATACTCAGCTGGTGCGTCAATGCGGCTTCTACCGCCGATTTCTGACTCGAGTTGCAACCGAAGGGGTAGTACACTTGCCTTGGCATGTGGCGGGTTTTGAGTGGTGACTTGTCGCCCAAGTACTGTGCCAGTGGCACGTCGTCGCGATTCATGTCGACCAGCTCATATTGCTTTGAGAGCAGGTTCTCGTCATTGTCACCTACAAGCCCGGTTTCGGCAGCCAGCTGGCACAGATAGCTCCACAGCGACCCGTTGGTCTTGTTGATGGGCGTGCGTGTGACATACACCTTGTTGCCCTCTATGTCTTCGTGATAGCCGGTAGCATGGGTCAGGTGGTAGAATGTGTGTGTGCCATCGGTAAAGCGCAGCAGATGTTTCGCATCGGTTATGTGCTTATTCATTATATACACCCCCTTATCGTTGAGGTCTATTTCTTCGGGGTTAACCAGGTAGAGCAATCGTGAACGACTGTAATTGAACACCCGTGACCCTGACAAAAAACGCACTGCCCACATTCCGTTTCTCGTCACGCTTATCGAAGCGACTGCTTCGGTGATAAACTTCTGCCGTCCGCCTCGAGGCTCTAAATCTACAATCATACACTTCTTGGCATCCATAATAAGTCAAAAATCAATGATATGTCTGCTGCTATATTGGCTTATATATTGCACAGCTGCTGTGAGAAACAGTGTTGTTCCACTTGTCTCAACAGCCTCTCCATGACAAAAGTACAAATAATATTGCATTACCCCATGCCTTATTCAGTAATAAATGCAGGCTGTTTTTGAAGGTAAATTTAGTAGTAAATTAATTGACAAGATCGTCAAGGATGTACCATACAATCACATCATGTGGTGCAAGATTAGTAAAAATTTTTAACCTGCGCATTTAAAAAAATAATACAGATTCCTATAGGCAGATTAAACTGGCAAATGCAAATGCAGCTTGTATGTATTGTGGCCTGTTTCCATGCCGCGCGGTCGGCTTCACTCATCACGTTGTCAAACACCGACTGGTAAAACTCGCCTGCCTTGTCTCCAAGATAGTTGCGCATGTTGATGTGGCCTGCACTCTCGTGCACCGCCACGGTCGCTGCCTCGGCTACGCTGTCGCAATTGTCGGCCACTACATAGGCCTTGCCGCCTTTCACGTAGCCTTTCACGCCCTCGCCCAGCTTCTTGACTACATCGGCGGGCAACTCGCTGCTGTCGATTACGGCTGTGTTGCCGCCCGTGCGCTTGTCAACATCTGCCACAGCCTGCTGCACGCTGGGCAGGCCCTTCTCCTTGCGCAGGTTTTCAAATAAAGACATTATTACTTACAAATATTCAAGGGGGAGTGGGATGTTTTTTTGAAAATATCTTTGTATTTTTGTGAAATAAAACAGGACTGATGTTGTGGAAGACGACATTTGGTCGAAAGAGCAATATAAATTTTGCAGGGATTGAAAGAAAATAAAACAGCAAGACGCATTCTTAAGGCTTTGGGTGTCGTCGTGGTACTCGTGTTGGTGCTGCCGTGGACGCTCTACATCCCTGCCGTGCAACGAGTGGCCAAAGACTACGCGTGCGACTATGCTAGCAAGAAGACGGGCCTCGCGGTGAAAATGGACCGTGTGTTGCTCAAGTTCCCGCTGAGCGTGAGCATGGACGGCTTCTCGGTGCTGGACCAGGCCCGCGACACGATGCTGCGGGTGGCCAACCTCACCACAGGGGTCGAAGTGCTGCCCATGTTACACAGCGACTTCAAGATAGGCAGTGCCAGGCTCACGCATGGCTACTACCGCATGGTGAGTGAAGACTCGGCAATGTGCCTCACAGCCGATATCGACCACTGTGTGCTCATGGGCACCGATTTGGACCTCAATCATCGTGTGGTGAACGTGGTCGCCGGCGAGATGAGCGGGGGACGCATTCAGTATGCCGGCTACCCCGACCGCAAGAAGGAAAAGCCCGACAGCGACACGGCGGCCGCCAAGCCGTGGCGGGTGAATGCCATCAAATTCACCTTGCGCGACGTGGACTTCACCATGCGCCAGTTGCCCACAATCGACAAGATGCATGCCCATGTGGGTTTTGCCCGACTGCTCGACGGCAGGGTGAACACAGGCGACTGCACCGTCGATGTGCGCAGCTTGAGTGTCGACAAGGTGAAGTGCAGCTACTATGCTATGAGCGCCCGCGACGCGGCCCTCTACGAGCGGCTGCATCCGACCCCTGTCGACACCAGCAAGTCGCAACCTTGGGCCGTGAGGGCCGACACGCTGCGAGTGCACCATCTCGACTACAACATGCAGATGTTGCCCACTATCGATGTGCTCAAGACCACGGTGGTCAATGCCCTTCTGGTGGAGGGGGAGGTGAACACAGGAATCCGGAATGTGACTGTGTCGCGCCTCGCGGTCGACAGCTTAGACGCCCGCTATTTCACACCCACTGCGAAAGTTGCAGCTGCAAGTGCTGTTCCGCAAGCCTGGGCCTTGCAAACCGCCTCAACACCTACTCCCGATACAGGACCATGGACGGTGACGTGCGACACATTGCAACTCTCGGGCAGCCATGCACTCTATGCCACCTCGCGCCACAAGGCAGTGAAAGGCCTCGATCCCAGCTATATCGAGGTGAGTAATGTGAATCTTGCCGTGCACAACCTCTATAACCGAGGCACCACGGTGAGCGTGCCGCTGCAATACCTCAGGGCCAAGGAGCGATGTGGCATCGAGATTGAAAATGCACACGGCACCCTGGCCATGCATGACGGCATGGTCGACATCGACAAGTTCGGCCTGAAAACCTTCATGAGCCGCATCTATCTCGATGCTCACGGCCCCATGACGTTGCTCAACAAGAAGCCCACAGGCCAGTTCAGGGTGAGCACCAACTCAAAGATTGCCCTGCAAGAGATTGCCATGATGCTACCACGACTCAAGCCCATGTTCAAGATGGTGCCGCAATACAACCCAGTGGCCCTGCGCGGCAGCCTCGCAGGCACCCCGAGTCGCATCAATATCAAGACCTTGACGGCCGAGATTCCAAAATATGCCCGCGTGGCAGTGAGCGGAGGCGTGAGCAATCCACTCGAGCCTGCACGGTTGAGCGGCAATGTGGCCTTTGATGCCACGGTGACCAATGCCGACTTTATCAAGCCCACTTTGCTCGACAAGGCCCAGCAGCGTCAACTCAACATACCTCCCATGGCCCTCAACGGTCGGGTGCACTTCGATGCCAAGAGCAATGTTGCAGGCAACGTAGCCATGCGGCTGGCTGGAGGCCGCGCAGTGGGGCAGGGTAGCTTCAGCGCCAACAGCCAGCGCTACAACGTCGACGCCACATTCGTTCAATTCCCGGTGAAGAAAATCTTGCCGCTTGCCCCTGCCGACAATCTCACAGCCCATGTCACAGCCAGCGGCCACGGCTTTGATTTCTTGAAGGCCTCGACAGCAGTCAATGCCAAAGTCGACCTGGGCGGCGTCACCTATCGGGGGCAACGCTACGAGCACATCCAGGCCCAAGTGAACATGAACGGCGGTATCGTAAAGGCACAAGTGGTGTCGCACAACAAAGACTGTGACTTGAACCTTACTGCCGACGGTACAATACAAGGCAACCACTATGTGATGGCCGTGAACGGTGTTGTGAATGATCTCGATGCCCAAAAGTTTGGTTTGGTCGACGTGCCTTGCCGCGGCGGCGGAAAAATAAATGGCTCGTTCGACTACAACGCCACGACACAGTATTGCGACCTCAAGGCCAACCTGACCGATCTCGACTGGAACTACGACGGCAACAAACTCGTGAGCAAAAGCACCGACGTGAGGTTTGCCTCCAATGCCGATACCGTGAGCGCTTATGTCGACAACGAGGACACCCACCTCGACTTTGTGTCGCAGTGCAACCTCAAGCAGTTCACTAAGCGGCTAAATGAGACTTTAGGAATCGCCCAAAAGCAATACAAGGCCCGCTATCTTGACATCAACAGCTTGCAGGAAGCCTTGCCAAAATTTGTGCTCGACCTGCGATGCGGCCCCAACGGCATCATCCCGCGCTATGTGGCGCGCTACAACGTTGACTTCCGTGACATCAACTGCCAGATACGCAACGATTCCACCATCTACATGAACGGCTATGTGCACCAGCTCAGCGTGGGCGACCGAGCAATCGACACCTTGCGTTTTCATGCCAACGAGCAAGACGACAAGTACTTGACCTTCGACGTGCACATGGGCAACGCTCCTGGCACGTGGGACGACTTTGCCCAAGTCGATGTCGCAGGCGGTGCGCTCGGGTCGACTCTCGACTTCATGGTGGTGCAACACAACCTCAAGGGCGAGATGGGCTATCAGTTTGGTGCCAATGCCACTCTCGACAAGGATGAGATCAAGGCACGGCTGTTCCCCACACAGCCAGTGATAGGGTATCGCACCTGGGAAATAAATCCCGACAACTATTTTAATTTCAATTATAAAACACGCATGCTCGACGTTGATTTCTTGATAAAGAACGACTCGAGCAGCCTGGCCTTGAAATCGGAAAAGACCGACGACCCCAACAAGGAAAAAATTTTACTCAACATCAGCAACCTAAAGCTCGACCAGTGGACAACCTATGTGCCTGCACTGCCTGACATGAGCGGCACGGTAAACGGCAATGTGAATGTGCTCTATGACGGACGCAACATGGACGGCGATGGCCTGGTCGAAATCAAGGACTTTGCCTACAATGGCACGCACGAGGGCGATGTGGCCATCGACACTAAGCTTAGTGTCGATCCCGCCACAATGGCGACCAAGCTCAATGCCACCCTGTCGCTCGACGGCTCCAAGGTGGCGCTTGCCTATGGTGTGCTCAACGACTCCACTTCACGCAGACCCATGAACATGAATGTGCAGCTCGATCGCTTCCCGTTGCAGAAGGCCTCGGCGTTCATTCCTGGCTACTATGTGGCACTCGACGGTTATATCGATGGAGAAATGCACATGACGGGCACGACTGCCAAGCCCGAAATCAATGGTTATGTGCAAGGCGATTCGGCAGTCGTCTCATTGCCTGCCTATGGCTGCTCGCTGCGCCTCGACACGAGCAGAATAGTGGTTGACAACAGCCTGTTGCGCCTCGATGGCACGAAATTCTACGGTCTCAACGACAGCCCCATCTATGCCCGCGGTCAGGTCGACTTGAGCACGATGGATATGAACTTGAAGTTCTCGGGCCAGAACGTGCAGTTCATAGGCACCAAGCAACAGCGATGGTCCGAAATGTTTGGCGCTTGCTATGGCGACCTCGATGCCTCAATCGTGAGCAAGAGCGGCAACATGCGCGTTGGCGCCTCGGTCAACATTCTGCCCACAAGCGATATAACCTATGTGATGCTCGATGAGGTAGATGCCTTGCGCAGCAGCAAGATGGTAGATGAAAACATGGTGACCTTTGTAAATCCTGCCGACACAACCCATGCATTGAGTAAACTCGTCACCGGCGAGGCCACCTCGTCGCTCGATCTCAATATCAACATCGCCATTTTGCAGGGAGCCAAATTCAACGTGTATCTCACACAAGACGGCAAGAGCCGCGTAACTACTAAAGGCACTGGAAAATTACGCTACACGCTCGACTTTGCCGGCAAGGACAATCTGGTGGGTTCCTACACTATCAAGAGCGGTGAAGTGCGCTACACGCCCCCAGTGATATCGCAGAAAGTGTTTGAAATAGCCGAAGGCAGCTCAATATCGTGGACTGGCGAGATGATGAATCCCATGCTGAACTTGACGGGTACCGACAAGTTGCGGGCCACGGTAAACTCCAGCAGTGGATCGTCGCGCGTTGTCGATTTTCTCGTGACTGCGATGATCAAAGACAACTTGAACCATATGAATGTGAGCTTCGACCTGGCTACGACCAACGATGCCGACATTGAAAACGAACTGCAAGGCATGACGGCCGCCCAACGCAGCGCCGCCGCCATCAACCTGCTGCTATACAACACCTACTCGAGCGAGGCAAGCGCCAACAATCCAGAGCTGGCCTCGGCCAACAATGCACTCTTCTCGTTTATTCAATCACAGCTCAACAATTGGGCAGCCAACAACCTGCATGGCATCGACCTCTCGTTTGGCATTAATTCCTACGAGAGCCAAAGCGGTTCCAGCACTAGCGACCAGATGAGTTATTCCTACCGCTTGTCGAAGACCCTGTTCAACGACCGGCTCAAGGTTGTAGTGGGCGGCGAGTACTCGACCGATGCCACACAGCAAAACAACTTTGCCGACAACTTGTTCAACAACATCTCGATAGAGTACAACCTCAATCGCAGTGGCAACATGATGGTGAAACTCTTCCGCTCGTCGGGCATTGAGAGTATACTTGAAGGTACCGTCACGCAGACGGGTGCCGCATTTGTGATGAAACGTAAAATAGGCAACATGAAAGATTTCTTCTGGTGGCGCAAAAACAAGCAAACGCTGGTCGACACCACAATAAGGGTGGCACCAAAGTTGCAGATCGAGGACAAGTCGAGCGGACTCGAAGCTCCCGTAGCATCACCCGTAAAACGCACAGTGAAAGAATGAAAAATTACTGGATGAAACTCATGTGTATTGCAGTGGCCACGCTCACGCTCGCCGCTTGCTCCACTACCTCGCGCTTGGGTAGCGGTGAGACGCTCTACACAGGCGTGAAGGAGTTGAAATATAAGCAAGACGACAGTGTGAAGATTGCCACTGATGTGCAGGATGCCATCTTCACCACCATCAATGTGAAGCCCAACAACCCATTGTATTCGCCCTACTACCGCACCCCGTTCCCAATAGGGTTGTGGGTGTATAACCATTGGGATGAGAATTCGACAGGGCTCAAGGGCTGGCTCTACAAGAAGCTGGTTGCCGAACCTAAACTCATAAGCTATGTACGGCCTGCCACGCGTGTCGACATGATCAACACCTTGCTGCGCAACAACGGCTACTTTGGTTCCAGTGCCAGGTACACACTCAACTACAGCAAGAGCAATCGCAAGAAAGCCAGCATAAGCTACCAGGTGTGGGTGCACAAGCCCTATGTGATAGGAAAAATCTCCCCATTAGGCACTGGCACGCCAGTGAGCAACTTCATCGACTCATGCGCTCGAGCAAGCAACTATTACCGCACGGGCAGCCGTTACTGCCTCGACTCTCTCAACCAGGTGCGCATCGACATCGCCAATGCACTGCGTGACAACGGCTACTATTTTTTCAGACCCGAATACATCCAGTATGTGGCCGATAGCTTGACTACCAAGGGCGTTGTCAACATGCAGATGACCAAAGCGAGCAATATTCCTAACTCGGCGTTGGTGCGCTACTACGTAAACAATGTGACAGTGACAGTGCTCAACAACGACAATTCGGGCACCCCCGACACTCTTGAGACACCACGTTGCACACTGGTGAAGTATGTTCCCATCAGGTTGCGCGACGCATCTTTGCTCTCATGCATAAGAGGGCGCAAGGGTCGCCCCTTCAAGGTAGGCAACATGGACCGCATGCAGGTGCAATTCTCCAACCTGGGTATCTTCAGCAATGTCGACATGAAGGTAACACCGCTCGACTCGACCAATGCCGAAGGCAACGGCCTGCTCGACCTCGCCGTGACGTGCACGCTCGACAAGCCCATAGAGGCTAACTTGCAGGTACAGGGGGCCTACAAATCAAACAGTTTTCTGGGTCCAGGCCTTAAGGTGGGCATGACCCACAAGAACCTTTTTGGTGGAGGCGAGCGATTCAGTGCCGATGTGCGCGCCTCCTATGAATGGCAAACGGGCAAGGGTGGAGCCTACAAAAACAGCGAGTTCAATTCCTACGAGTTCGGCTACAATGTCGAGCTCTCCGTGCCGCGGTTGCTCGCCCCGCGCTTTGTTGATCGCAGCCGTCGCTATGTGAACTGGACCCGTGTGTCGCAATATACAAGCATCCTTAATCGTCCCGACTATTTCAAAATGCTGCAATTGGGCATCGACTTCACGTGGCAGTGGCATTCCAATCGCCACACCCTTAATGAGTTCACTCCTTTTAGGCTGGTCTACAGCAAGCTGCTTTCGACCACTCAGGCCATGGACGAAATCATGAGCATGAATCCCGTAGTTAAAAACAGTTTCAACAATACCTATATTCCCTCGATGGGGTATTCGTTTACCTATACCAACGACTTCGGGCGCAACAGCATCACTTGTAACATCGATGCAAAAGAGGCTGGCAACGTCTTTGCCGGCATATGGGAAATGTGCGGAAGCAAAAACGATAAGAAACTATTTGGCACCCCCTTCTCCCAATTCTTCAAGATTCAGACCCAACTGGTGTGGAAATTCTCATTCACACAGTCGTCACAACTGGTGTCGCGCTTGCTTGTGGGGGCTGCCCATGCCTATGGCAACTCGGCCGAGGTACCCTATAGCGAGCAATTCTACTCGGGTGGCGCCAACTCGGTGCGAGCTTTCACCATACGCTCTATAGGCCCTGGGAGTTATCGCGCTTCAGAGGAAGACAATTTCGGCTACTATGACCAAACTGGCACTTTCAAATTTGAAAACAACTGGGAGTACCGCTTCCCTATACTGGGCTACCTGCACGGAGCCATATTTCTCGACGCTGGCAATGTATGGCTGCTCAAGAATGACCCCGAGCGCAAGGGCGGCAAGTTGACTATGAAGAAATTCTTCGACCAGCTGGCTGTAGGCACTGGTCTGGGTTTGCGATTTGACATGAGCATGATCGTGGTTCGTGCCGATTTGGGCATTGGCATCCATGCCCCCTACGATACAGGCAAGAGCGGATACTACAACATCGCCAAGTTCAAAGACGGCCTGGCCTTCCATCTGGCCATAGGCTACCCCTTTTAACTGAGAATTATAGAAGCTGGCTTGCAAGAAGTAAAACAAAAAAAAATCCTGAGCAACAAATATTTTATTCCAAAATTGGAGATGTTGCTCAGGACTAAGACTGCATATATTTAGAATGAAAACGTGCCTTGTTACACGTAGGTCTTTACCTTCACCTTGCCAGTGAGCACCGACAATGCATTGCCTGCCAGTGCCTCCATTTCATCTTCTCCAGGGAAGCAATAGGTGGGGGCGATAAAGTCGATGCGCTTGCGCAACCGTGGAATCACATATTCGCTTCTTGCAATTCCGCCAGTCAACAGAATGGCATCAACCTTGCCATAGAGCACAGCAGCCTCGGCCACAATATACTTGGCAGTGTGATAAATCATTGCATCAAGTATCAACTTGGCATGTTCATCGCCATTAGCGATGCGGGATTCTATCTCTTTCATGTCCTTGGTGCCTAAAAGTGCCATGAGTCCTGCCTGTCCTGCAATGCGCTTGAGCAGTTCCTCCTCGGTGTACCTGCCGCTGAAACACAGCCTCACCAAGTCGGCTGCTGGCAGCGAGCCAGCTCGCTCGGGCGAGAACGGGCCTTCGCCATCGAGCGCATTGTTAGCGTCGACGGCACGTCCGTGGTCATGGGCCGCGATCGAGATGCCTCCACCCAGGTGGCAAATGATGAGGTTGAGGTCTTCATAGTTCTTGCCTATTTCGTTGGCAAACCGCCGTGCTATAGCGCGCTGGTTGAGTGCATGCCATATACATATGCGGTGCATGAGCGGTGTGCCGCATATCCTGGCATAATCGTTGAGCTCGTCGACCACGCCAGGGTCGGCAATAAAACTACGGCAACCTGGTATGTTCTTGGCAATGGAGTGAGCAATGAGGCAGCCCAGATCGCAGGCGTGCTTGTGTATGGCATTGCGGGTGTCGTCGAGCATTTTCTGATTGATTTCATACACGCCTCCAGCCATGGGCTTCGACAGCCCGCCGCGTCCTATCACGGCCGAGAATGTGAAGGGCACATTCAATTTCTTGAGCTCATCGATGATGAGTTGTCGACGGAAGTCAAACTCGTCGGTGACTTCTTCAAATTTTTCAAGATCTTCGGGGCGGTGGCTGATGCTGCGCAGCAACATCGGTTTTTCATCTTCATACACGGCCAGCTTTGTTGAAGTAGAGCCTGGATTGATGACAAGAATAAACATAATGTGAATGTGGGGTTTATGGAGTGATTAATTTAAATAGATGCAATTGCCAAGCTGTAGAACTTGGATTCTGGCGTATCGGCTCGTGAACTCAGCACCACAGGAGCCTTTGTACCTTGCAACAAACCAGCAGTTTGGGCGCCGCAGAATAGCGTGATGGTTTTGTAAAAAACATTGCCTGCCTCTATATCGGGGAAGATGAGCGCATCGGCTTTGCCGGCGATGGGCGAGTTGATGTTTTTTTCCTTCATGCTCTCCAGGTCACACGACGTCTTCAGGTCGAGAGGCCCGTCGACAATTACATTGCCAAATTTTCCTTCACCAGCCATCTCCTTGATTGCAGCATAATCAGCGGTGAAGGGGAATATCTTGGTGTTGGTCTTCTCGGTGCAGTGTATGAGCGAAATTTTGGGTTGAGTGATGCCCAGCGCTGAGCATATTGTTGCCATGTATTTTATTTGCTCGATGCGTTGCTCTTGTGTGGGGTAGGGAATCACAGCAGGATCACTGAACAAGAGCAGGCGGTCGTATTGCGGAATGTCGGCTATCGTGATGTGAGTGAGCACCTTGCCGCTGGGCAGTATTCCAGTTTGCTTGTTGAGCACGGCATGGAGCAAGTCGTCGGTATTGATCAAGCCTTTCATCAATGCATCGGCTTCGTCGTTACGTACCATGGCAACTGCCTTGACAGCTGCATCGACGGGGCTCTCGGCATCGACAAATTTTACATGTGCACCATCGGCATGACCATGCAACTGACTTTCTACATATTGCTTACAGCCTACGAAGATGAAGTCGGCAAAGCCACAGTCCAAAGCACGTGCACATGCTTGTGTGGTGTGGTCATCGGCTGCCCACACCACGACTATTCGTTTCCTTGACTCACGCTCATTGAGATGATTGATCAAGTCGGAAAAGCTCTTAATGGAATTCATTGGGTTTTGTTAAGTGGTTGATAGTTGTTTGTTAAGTAAAATTGTGTTGCCGATAGTGTCTCGCCACAATCGACCTCGCAAATATAAGGATAAGAAATTAATTATTCAACATTTTGTCACCAATTTTAACACACACTTTGCACGTTTTAGTATTAATTGTGCAGAATGCATTACGCGTCACAGGAAAAGGCCATGTTTTACACACGTTGTACAGCCCTCGACACAAGCACTTTTTTACTTTTAATTTTACAATGCGACAATTTTGAGATGAGATTTTCAATTGTATTGCGAGGCACAGCTGCCAGCGAGTAGTGGTCGAAGACGTTGATGGTGCCAATGTCGGTTGCCGAGAGCCCTCCCTGATGAATAAGAAAGCCCAATATGTCGCCTTTGGATATTTTCTCTTTTTTCCCAGCTTTGAAGTAGATTGTGGCTATTGTTGGGAGGACTTCTTCGCGCTTGGTTGTAGGTGGGTTGAGTTCTATAGGGGTATACACGCCATCGAGATGCATGTAGCCGGGCGGCTCCTCTCCTGGTCCAGTGACGACAAAGACGTTGCCGCGTGCATCGACGCGAGCGGTACGGCCGTTGCGGTGTACAAAGACCTCTGGAGAAATGGGCATGTGATAATGAACGATGTGTTTCACGCCGTCGATATCCAAACCTCTTGCACCTAAATCGGTGGTGACAAGAATCTGAAATGTGCCGTTGGCAAAGAGTGCTATGGCTTTTTCTCTCTCGATTTGGTCAAGTGCGCCATGATACAAGCCCACCGACATATTGCGTGACTTGAGATGCTGATACACGCGGGCGACAGCTTCACGGTAATTGACAAATACTATCGTCCTGCCATTGGGCAACGATTGCAAGAGTTGCAGTAGAGTATCGAGCTTGTCCTTGCTGGCGCTTTTCACCTGATAGGTCTTCATGCGGCTGATCGGTGCGTTGCTGTCGTGGGTGAAGTCGAAGATTTTGGGATGGCTGATGCCTGTGTAGGCAGGTATCTCGTCAAGAACAGTTGCCGAGGTGAGAATGTGCTGCGCACAGGGAGGCATGCAGCGGCACAATTGCCTCATCTCTCCCTCAAATCCCAGTTCAAGGCATTTGTCAAACTCGTCGATGACCACAACCTTCACGCCGTTGAGGCTCACATGACCACGTTTCACGTGGTCGAGCAGACGTCCTGGGGTAGCTACAACAATATCGGGAAGAGCCTCGATCGAGCGTTTCTCGTCGACCACACTATGCCCACCATACAAGCACGTGACTTTGCAACCTGTGGCAAGCACTCTTATCACATCGTAGATTTGCATCACAAGTTCGCGCGAGGGGGCAACAACAATGGCCTGCAACTGGCCTGTGCACGAAGCATTTATTCTACTCAGCAGGTTGAAACTATAGGCCAATGTTTTTCCTGAGCCAGTAGGGGAGTAGATGATCAAGTCGCCAGATTGGTCGCTGCGCTTAGCTATTGTCGTTTGCATTGCGTTGAGTTGCACGATACCCAGTTTTTCCTTGATGTTGTTGAGAATAGTACTTTGCTCCATGCTTAAAATGCGATTTCTTGCCACAATGCACCTTGCACGACAGTACTACAAAAATCCCCCATTTGCTGTGGCAATCTTCATGAGCATTGCCTGGGCGCATTGCTTTTGTTCAGCCAAAGTTACACATTATCCCCCATTGGTGCAAGAGACTGAGCAAAATGTAAATATTGTTATATTTTTCGTCGCAATCTTTGCGAGTTTCAGAATTGTTTGTAATTTTAACGCATTCGAAGCTTTAAGCTCATTTTTTAAACCATCATCAACATGAAAAAAGTTTTATTGTCACTATGCGTAGTGATTTCATCGATTGCACTTGTCTCGTGCAATGGCAACAAGAATGGGGAGAACAGTGCCGAGGCCTCTACCGAGGCATCGGTCGAGACTTCGGCTGCAGCCGAGACATCAATTAGTCCTGAGGACTTCCAGTCGCAGCTCGACGAGGCTATCAAGGCTAAAGATGCGGCCAGAATCCAGCAACTCGTGGGCGAGTCGCAAACGACCTACAACAAGCTTGCTGCCACCGACAAGGCCACTGCCGAGGCCTATCTGAAGAAGGTGCAGGATGCTATCACGGCCAAGGCTGCCGACATTAAGGCTGCAACTGGCGTCGAGGCAACATCGCTGATTTCTAAAATCAAACAGATCCCTGAGGATGCAGTCAATGCTGCACAGGCTGCTGGCGACACTGTCGCCAAGGCTGCTGCCAATGCAGTGAAAGCTACTGCCGACGAAGCTGTCAGCAAGGCTAAATCGGAAACCGTCGACAAGGCCAAGGAAACCGTCGACAAGGCCAAAAGCAAAGTGAAAGCTGCAAGCGAAGAAGGCAAAAAGAAAGCCAACGAGGCTGTCGATAAGGCTCATCACAAGGCCAGCGATGCTGTCAACAAGGCCTCTCAAGAAGCAGCCAACGCTGTGAACAAGGCCTTGGGCAGGTGATACCTGTTGCCTGATTCATCCCTAGTAAAAAATGCACATTGCGATGTGCATTTTTTATTCTTCATACCAGCTAAAAAGTTTGTTAGTAGAAAAATCACTAACTTTGCGTGCTCTTAGATTATTGATCGAGGAGGATTAAGCATAAAATTATAATTGTTGAACAACGTACCGCATGACAAAGAATTTATTTTTGGCCTACAGCTTAGCTGTTATTATAGCTCTATTGGGGACGGAAACATCAAAAGCGCAATCTCTGTCGGGCTCTGATATGCCGCCATTGAAACCAATAGAAAAGACGGTATTCGATACTGCCTACACAGAAATTTATTACGAATACTCCTTCAGAAAAGATTCTATGAAGAGTAAATGGACCAATGGCCAAACGATTTTATTGGTTGGGAAAAAGTGCCTTGGTTTTATGGACTATTACCAGTGGCAGTTTGATAAGGCCAACGATTCCCTATACTATGCCAAGCAGTCATCCATGTCGCTTATTACCAATGGATTGGGCTTGATGCAGAATGCTGTGTACAAATATCCCCTTGTCATTGACAAGGGGACAGGAAGAGCCATAGTGCAAGTACAGAATATAAACAATTATGAATACACAGAACAGATGCCTGTAATCAATTGGAATTTGACAGATGGAGACACCTTAATAAGCAATGTGCCATGTAAGAAAGCATTTTGCGTATACGGAGGCAGAAAATGGAACGCATGGTATGCCCCAACTTTCCATCTGAAAGCAGGTCCATACTTGTTCTCTGGCCTGCCTGGGCTTATCTTCGACATAAAAGATGCCAAAAACAATTATCATTTTACGCTGAATGGTTTGGAAAACCTTACTATCGGAACAGCAATATACTTGCATGCAGATGTTAAGATAATAAAAACTACTCGGCAGAATGCTCTCCGGGCGGTTGAAAATGAACAGCGTGACATCATTAAAGCCTTTGAGATGGCTTCACCGGGCATAAGATTCTCCGAAGATATGCAGAAAGGTAGCCACAGCCGGCCATATAATCCCATTGAGATAGAATAAATGAAACGCTTTATAATATTTCTATTAGCTGCCATACCGTTATTCTCTCGGGCGCAGACCCCTAATGATTCTGTCGGGCGCGAAGTGAAACTTCCAGAGGTCACCGTCAAGGTGAAACCAATAGAGCAGAACGGCGACACAATAAAATATAACGTTTTGTCCTTTAAAGACAAGGAAGACCATTACCTGGAGGATGTACTGAAGAAGCTGCCTGGTATAGAAGTGGGTGAAAATGGGACAATCTCCTATAAGGGCAATTCCATCAATCATTTCAATATCGAGGGGCAGGATCTGCTTGGAAACCGTTACAATCAGGCCACACGAAACCTGCCCGTTGATGCAGTGGCCCAAGTTCAGATAATGGAGAATGATCAGCCAATCAGAGCCTTGAAAAACAGAATACCATCAGAGCGTGCGACGCTTAATATCAAACTTAAGCGCGAATACAAATTAAAGCCGTTCGGTGAGGCACAAGGCGGTATAGGCTTTTCCGACAAAACCTTGTGGGACAATCACATCACCCTTATAAATATTGCCAAAAAGAATCAGACTCTGATTACTGTAAAGATGAACAACACAGGAGAAAATATCAGCGAGAACACACTGGATCATATCGATGTTGCCAATCTGGACAACTATATTCCCTTACCTGACAATATCATCACGACGTCCTCAGCAACTTATCTACCAATACAGCTTAAAAGATACCTGAGGAACAAGTCATACTCCATGGGTATTAACCACCTACATCGCATTGGACGTTACGGGAATTTCCGTACTAATCTTATCTATTATGGTACAAGTGACCTGCTGGCGGACAGCACCTCCAGCCTTTATGGAGGCTCACCAACACTGTCGCTCAACGAGAGCAACAGAAGGAAATCGCATGAGCATACTTTCGTGCCACAGTTCCGATACGAGCTTAACGCGCCCAAGGTCTATCTTGTTGACGACTTTTCGGCATCTTTGTCATATACTAACAACATCAACCATTTAAACAGTAATGAGAACTTGCTGCAGGAGCATGTCGCACGGCATACATCATACGCACAGAACAAGCTGCAAATGACGCTAAACGCGGGGAAACTAGCTTACAACATTAACTCATCAACAAGGTATTTGCGAAGAAGTGAACTAATGGGTGTTGAAGACTCAGCATCAACATACAATAGCCGTGAAAGGTTAATCCTGCAGCAGCTGTTCACGCGTAACAGCCTATCTACAACACTTCCTCTTTTGGGCAACAACATTGAATTGAAATATGGAATGGAGTACAAGGTTGACAGATTAAAGGCTGGCTCCAGCGATTTCAAACAGACCCATTCTTTTCTCAACAAAGTGGGGGTTGACTATGCAATTCGGTATCATAAAGGCTTCGTGGCATTTGATTTTCCCCTTAATGTTTTTTCATCCTCAATATCCTGGAGCGAGACTAACAAAAGCGACACAAAAATCTATATCTCGCCTTCCATACACTGGAAGCACGACCTTTCTCCGTTCTGGCGTTTAAAAATACTCGGTTCATTAGATAACGACTTGGACAATTCCATCATGTATTCCGATAGCATTCTGACTAATTACCGTACTTGGGTGAATCCTTCAGAAAGATTTGGCTGGAAGCACTTGTCCTCTCTTCTTTTCTCAGTGAATTATGCAAACTTCATCACAATGTTTACATGGAATCTTACGGCTTCAGCGTCGTGGAGGAAGACCGACCATCACAACCAATATAGCTACGAAGAGCGGTATACTGTCATAACGCCAATTTGGGCAGACACACATTCGCATATGTTGTTGGTTCAAACCTCAGTAGATAAGACTTTCACACATATAGGCTTTTCTGCTAAAGGCACTGTTAACTATACAAGGAACATACTGCCTGTCGCGCAAAACAACGTGCAACAGACCGTGAAATCAAACATCCTTTCTCCATCAATGAAATTAAGATGGAACAAATTGACATGGCTTCAACTATCCAATGAGGCGACCTTTAATCTTTCATGGCAAGATTATTACCAAAACCATGCCGGATATTCTCTGAGGAGTTGGTTTGATGAGTTCAACTTATATCTCTATCCATTGAGGAAAATCTCAGTTAGCGCGGGATGCGAATACTCGTCAATAGAGACTGAAAAGGGTAAGTATAACCGCAATGCTTTTGTTGATGCCCGTATCACATATACCCCAACCAAGCGTCTTGAACTTGGAGCAATACTCTCCAACGCCTTCAACCGGAGGCAATATATAGAAGCGTCTTATACAGGACTCAACTATCAATATTATTCAGTTCCGCTGCGTGGACGTGAAATTCTTTTCTGTGTAAAATTCAATCTGTAGCTATTGTGTCCATCAAATGTTTTTTTGTAGATTCCAAAACGAAGTGCAACATTGAGGAGGCTACATTAGTGTAGATTCAATGGAAAGCGTTGACTTTGCCCCGTGAATCGAGGAGGAGGCGAGCTCTGCTGAGGAGCACCTCGACCAAGCAATAGATTAAACCGCCATGCTGAAATCGTGGAAACAGACGGGGATGTCGTAAGGCAGCTCCGTTTTTATGATTTTAGAAGGCGGTCATGGCTAAGAAAACCTTTCCCATCGTGGCAATACAAAAAAAACAAAAGGGAGACCGAAGTCTCCCAAAGATTAATTAATTTTGTATTGCAAACATGTACAAACAATTAACCCTGGCACAAAGGTACACAATTTCTACCACGCGCCAAAATGGTTCTTCGCTTCAAGCCATAGCCGACGAGTAAGACCAAGGAAGGAATTAGGCTTTTCAACTCCCAAAATTTTGTTCTTCGGAAAGATTAGATAATTTTGCACTTGCCGCTTGACTCTACACTCAGAATATTTACTTAACTTTGCGAATATAACGTAAAAGCTATGAAGGAAGAAGATAAGAAGGACGCATGGACAGATGAGTTTGGCGTAAAATATTCGAAGGATGGGAAGAAGCTATTAGAAAGCACTAATAGGTACTTAAAGAATTACACGATTAAGAAAGGAACAAGGAGCATTGGCGACTGTGCGTTTGCAAGTCAACCATTCAACAACACCCATTTACACAAAATAAACTATGTTCAAATATAATGTAATTAATGCCATTTGTGGTGTATTCGTTCTTTTGTTTATATTAACTGGTTCATCATGTCGAAATCAGCATATGAAGAATCAGTGTAATAAGGCAATAGATGATATTGATAGATATAGATTAATCAATGGTCATCTTCCATCCACATTAGAGGAAGCCGGGTTTATCAATGAATTTGGGACCAATGAAGTTTATTATCAAATCATTTCTGATTCAGTATATTTGATTTCATATATTAATTCTTCCGCGGATTACAATATGTGTTATTATTCAGATACAAAAGAATGGCATGATGGTTTACGATGACTCTGCCTTTAACGATGGCTTTACGCTCACCGACAGTTATAGCGTCTATCCCAACGCGTTCAATTCCTACAGTAACGATGGCCGCTACACCAAACACATTTATATCGGCAGCGAGCGTATCGCATCACAATTAAGTACAAGTTTTCCCGCACAAGGAAATGTTGCCGGTTATAACGTGGGTATTCGTGTTGATTATGCTACCAAGCGAGACCTAATGAATGCGCAAATTGACTCTGCATATACAGCGTTTGGCTTGTGGTGAAATCGGAGCAATCCCACCCACTTGGAGACGGTAAAAACCGTTCACTGCAGGCCAAAAATGACCGAAATCGGGCTGAAAAAACGGAGTATATCCGTTCAACAGTGGCAAAAACCTCCTAAAAAACGGAACAAGTCCACCCAGCCCCGAAGTCATGTGGGCCATACGGGTAAAAATCGGCCTTAAAACGGAGCAAACCCGTTCACTTTTGTCGTGCTACTTTTGCGTATTCAATCCAAAGCAAGCATGTGACACTGCAATTGCTGTGGGGAGAGTACCGCCGGGACAACCACAGCGGATACAGCCTCACGCAGTTCCGCTACCACTACCGCCAGAACGTCACGGCCAAGGAGGACAACCGTCCGTCGACCATTCTCAAAGACTTGTATGTAGGCGGCGAACAGATTTTCCTCGACTTTTCGGGAGACACCATGAGCTATGTGAACCGTGATACGGGCGAGGTTGTAAAGGTGCAGACCTTTGTGGCATGCCTCCCCGCGAGCGACTACGGCTTTATGATATGCGTGCCGTCGCAGAGTACGGAGGACTTTGTCTACACAAAATTTAGTGAAGGCCATGCAGGGGAGGGCGGCAAGGCCTATGTGTAGTGGCCGACAATTGCGACAGCGCAGCCGAGGCAGCAACCGGAACTGCTGCAAGCCTATAAAAAGGAATGAAAAAGCGACTTAACATTTAGAATGCCGCGACTTGAACAGACAAATGGAGATGTCGAGAAAATGAATCCTGTTGCGACATTTTGCAATTCCCAGCAATTAATTTTGTGCTCTACAGTGTGGGGCGCTCTGAAAAGAGTAAAAGTTTTGGATATTTTTATTAACTTTGCACACTGCCTGTTTGCAGTTATGATAATGGTATCAATATTAACGACATTGCTGGGTTGTTTCTTGACAGGAATCATTCTGTCGGCACCGATGGGGCCAATCGGGATCCTATGCATACAACGCACCCTGAACAAAGGTCGAGAGTCGGGGCTTTACACGGGAGTGGGGGCCAGCTTATCTGATTTGTTCTACTGCCTGCTGTCGGGATTGGGCATCTCGATTGTGACCGATTTCATCGATGGACACAAGGATTTGCTCCAGGTCATAGGCAGCGCGATACTTCTCATTTATGCTATCTATCTCATTGTAAAGCGAAATACTGCAGCCAACATCAAAGAGACCAATCTTGACAAGAAAGAGACGCACTACCGTGACCTTGTGTCGGGGTTTGCATTCACGCTTTCAAATCCCTTGATCATTTTTCTCATTTTCCCGCTTTTTGCACGTTTTGGATTTCCAGCAGGCTTGCCTTGGCCAGCCATTTTCATTGGCTATGTGCTCATCTTCACAGGAGCGCTGTGCTGGTGGACGATGATCACTTACCTTGTGAATAAGGTGAGAAAGCATTTCAACATCAGGAGCATGTGGATTATTAATATAATAATAGGCACGATTATCTTGATACTTTCGCTCTACGGCCTTGTTTCAGGTATACAAAGTTTTATTGCAACTCAAGGATAAACGATTATGGAACTGAATGCACACCGACTTGAAGAACTCGAAGGTCTATCTCTTGACAAGGCCTGTGACTATATGGAACTGCATTGCGAGAAGCACATGGTGGGCTGTATCGACTGGCCAGCTGTTGCCTCCTATCAGCCCATATGCGCATTTGCCATCGCTTATGGAGCAAAACACATCTACATTGCATTTACCACGACAGGGCAAGACTTGCGGGCAACCAACACGGCCAACTTGAGCGCGGTGTCGCAGGATAGCTGTGTGGAATTTTTCATGCAGGTGCCTGGAAGCAAAGAATACTGGAACTTTGAGTTCAATTGTATAGGTGCTGTCAACGCCAGCCATCGCGAGACCCGGCCATGTCCCGTACGCCTTAATGATGAGCAGATCGAGTCGATAGAGCGATATTCCTCGGTTGGCTATGAGCCATTTGCCGAGCGCGGTGGTTTGCACACGTGGCGCCTGGCTGTAGCCATACCGTTTGCTCTCATCGGCATTGGACCCGACACCCCCTATATCATGGGCAATTTTTACAAGTGCGCCGACAAGACGGCACATCCGCATTACCTATCTTGGGCACCTATTCACATGGAAAAGCCCAACTTCCATTGCCCTGAATTTTTCGGGCGCATCAACCTCGTATAGCTCAAAACAACAAGACAGGGTAGTGGTGCACTGCCCATAACCCTCAATGTAATTGGCATCTACAAGAGTGGCGCCACACTTGTTGATAACTTGCGGCGTGAATATTTGAACAAGAAGACTTTTAGCATTAACTTTACCAAAGAATATAAAATCTTGATTTTTTAAGGAGACAATTACGATATGATTCCATTTGTACACCTTCATGTGCACTCCTATTACTCGATACTTGACGGTCAGGCCTCGATAAAAGGACTTGTCGACAAGGCGCGTGCCAACGGCATGCGGGGCATGGCCCTGACCGACCATGGAAACATGTTTGGCATCAAGGAGTTCTTCGACTACACCAACAAAGTGAATGGAGAGGCTAAGGGAAAGATAAAGGGGCTGAAGCAGCAGCTGAAAGAGGCCCAAAATGTTGATACGCCCGACCAGGGACAGATTGAGAGCCTAAAGCAGCAACTCGACGAGGCCCGGCGTTCACTTTTCATTCCTATATTTGGCTGTGAGGTATATGTTGCCGAAAAAACTTTGAATGATCACGTAGACCGTCGTGATACAGGACGCCATCTCATCTTGCTGGCAAAGAATGAGAAAGGCTATCACAATTTACTCAAAATTGTGTCTAAAGCCTGGACCGATGGATTTTATTCACACCCGCGCACCGATCACGACGAACTCAAGAAATACCACGAGGGCATAATATGCAGCTCGGCTTGCCTGGGCGGTGAAATACCGCAATACATCATGAATGGGCAAATCGAGAAAGCCAAGGAAGCAGCAAGGTGGTTTAAGGATGTGTTTGGCGACGACTACTATCTGGAGTTGCAGCGTCACAAAGCCACAGTAGCCAAGGCCAATCATGAGACCTATCCAAGGCAGCAAGAAGTGAACAAAGTGCTCATTGAGATGTCGAAAGAGCTGGGGATCAAGCTCATTTGCACCAACGACTCACACTTTATCAACGAGGATGACGCCGAGGCCCACGACCACCTCTTGTGCCTTGCTACAGGCAAAGACCTCGACGACCCCAAACGCATGCTCTACTCCAAGCAAGAGTGGTTCAAGACGCAGGAAGAGATGAACGAAGTGTTTGCCGATGTGCCCGAGGCACTGGCCAACACCCAGGAAATCGTCGACAAAATAGAGTTCTACAATATCGAACACGACCCTATCATGCCCTTTTTCCCCATTCCAGAGTCATTTGGAAAAGAAGAAGAGTGGCGCAAGAAGTTCAGCGAAGAGGACTTGTACAAGGAATTCTGTTCCGATGAAAACGGCGAAAATCTCATGTCGCCCCAAGATGCACAGAAACGCATCGACCACTTGGGAGGCTATGACAAGATATACCGCATAAAATTTGAGGCCGACTATTTGTCGTACCTTGCCTATGAGGGAGCAAAAAAACAATACGGCGACCCAGTGCCCGATGATGTGAAAGATCGCATCAACTTTGAGCTGCACGTGATGAAGACGATGGGTTTCCCTGGCTACTTCCTCATTGTGCAGGACTTCATCAACTCGGCCCGCGACAAGCTGGGTGTGATGGTGGGACCCGGGCGTGGCTCGGCCGCAGGCTCGGTAGTGGCCTACTGCTTGGGTATCACCAAAATCGACCCCCTGAAATATGACCTGCTGTTTGAGCGTTTCCTGAATCCCGACCGCATCTCGTTGCCAGATATCGACACCGACTTTGACGACGAGGGCCGAGGCAGGGTGCTGCAATGGGTGATGGACAAGTATGGCCATGAAAACTGTGCCCATATCATTACCTATTCGACAATGGCTACCAAGAACTCGATAAAAGATGTGGCCCGAGTCGAAAAAGTGCCTCTCGATACAGTAAATGCACTGTGCAAGGCCATTCCCGACAAGTTCAATGATGGCGCAAAGATGAACCTGAGCAATGCCATTGAGCGTGTCAAGGAGTTGCAAGATGCTGCCAATTCCACCGACACTCACCTGCGTAATACCATCAAGTATGCCAAGAAGCTTGAAGGCACCGTGCGAGGCACGGGAATACATGCTTGCGGTTTCATCATATGCCGCGACCGCATCGACGACCATGTGCCGGTATCTACTGCCGACGACCCCGATTTCAAGGGTGTGAAAGTGCCAGTCACGCAATACGACGGGCATGTGATTGAATCTACTGGCCTCATCAAGATGGACTTCTTGGGACTGAGCACCTTGTCGGAGCTAAAGGAGGCCGTGAAAAACGTGAAAGAGACAACAGGCAAAGAGATTGATCTCGACAACATACCCATCGACGACCCGCTCACCTACAAGCTTTTCCAAGAGGGCCGAACGGTGGGCACATTCCAGTTTGAGTCGGCAGGCATGCAAAAGTACTTGCGCGAGCTTCATCCCGAGGTGTTCGGCGACCTGATCGCAATGAATGCACTCTATCGCCCGGGGCCTATCGAGAACATACCCCACTTCATCGCCCGCAAGCTTGGTAAAGAGCCCATTACTTACCCCATACCAGAGATGGAGAAATACCTGAAAGATACCTATGGCATCACTGTGTATCAAGAGCAGGTGATGTTGCTCAGCCGCTTGCTGGCAGGATTCACCCGTGGCCAGAGCGACACCCTGCGCAAGGCCATGGGCAAGAAAAAAATCGAGCAGATGAACAAGCTCGAGGTGCTTTTCTACAAGGGAGGTGAAGCGCGCGGCCACGATCACGACACCCTGAACAAGATATGGGAAGAATGGAAAAAGTTTGCCTCCTATGCATTCAACAAGTCGCATGCAGCTTGCTACTCATGGGTGGCATTCCAGACGGCTTACCTCAAGGCACACTATCCTGCCGAGTACATGGCCGCACTGCTCACCAGGCGCAGTAGCGATATCAAGGAAGTGACCAAGTTGATGGATGAGTGCAAGAACTGCAAGGTGGCCACGCTTGGGCCTGATGTGAACGAGAGCTTTGCACAGTTTGGCGTGAACCAGAAAGGACAAATACGCTTTGGCCTGGCTGCCATAAAGGGACTGGGGGTGAAAGCTGCAGAGTCGATTATCAAAGAGCGCAAGCAGAATGGCCCCTACAAGGATATCTTCGACTTTGCACAGCGCACCGATTACTCGTCGGTCAACCGCAAGGCCTTTGAGTCGCTTGCCTATAGCGGGGGCTTCGACTCGTTTGGGATACCGCGAGAGAGCTTTTTTGCCACATATGCCAATGATGTGGCTTTTCTCGACACACTTGTGCGCTATGGCCAGAAGTATCAAAACGACAAGTCGCTCAACCAGAATTCCCTCTTCGGCGATAGCAACGCTGTAGAAATTGCAACGCCCGAGATTCCTAAGGCTGAGCCTTGGAGCGACATTGAACGCCTCAACAAGGAAAAGGAGATGGTGGGCATTTATCTCTCGGCACACCCGCTCGACAAGTACTACATGGAAATTCAGTTTGGCTGTAACACGAGCCTCAACGAGTTGGACGACAAAAAGTTGACGTTGAACGTAGACATCACCTTTGGCGGCATTGTCACCGACTATGTAGAGAAACGCACCCGCAATGACAGGATGTATGGTCGTATCACACTTGAGGACTACTCGGGAAAATATGAACTCATGCTGTTTGGCCGCAACTTTGTCGACTTCAGAAATTTCGGTATCCCCGGTGAGGCTATTATGGTAAGAGGTGTATATAATAAGTCGCCATATAACGATCGCATCAATTTTGATATCAAGGAGATAAAGTTGATGGATGATGTAAAGGGCAAATTGGTGAACCGAATAAGAATTGCTGTTGACGACGATCAACTGTCAAGCCTGACGCAGCTCAAGTTGTGCATGAACGATTCTACAACCAACCGTTGCGATGTTTACTTCAGAATACACGACAAGGCCATCGACCGTGTTGTCGACTTGAAGTCGCGTTTCAAAATGCCGCTCAACAAGGATGTGATCGATACGCTCAATGACATGGAAATTAATTACGAGGTAAACTTCTAGTCGCTCACGCTATGCTATAGTGATTGATTTTATGTATATTTGCAGTCAATAAACAATGTTGAACTTTAAAATATGAATTGAAAAATATGGCTTACATTTTCAACGACGGAAACGCCAAAGAGCAGATTGCCACAGGCAAGCCTGTGGTTATCGATTTCTGGGCAGAGTGGTGCGTGCCCTGCAAGAGAATAGCACCTATAGTTGAAGAACTTGCCCAAGAATATGAGGGAAAAGTTCTAATAGGCAAGTACGATGTCGACAGTGGAGACGACTTGACTGGAGAATATAGCATAAGAAACATCCCTACAATCTTGTTTTTTAAAGACGGGAAACTTGTGGAGCGCTATGTGGGCAGTGCAACCAAGGATAAGCTCAAAGAGAAAATTGAAGCTCTGCTCTAGTGATAATTTCCAGTAAGTTCTGAGCCTGCCACACAGAAAGTGCCGTGACACATCCACATGTGTAGCAAGACAACAAAAAAGCCAGTGCCCAAGAGGGTGCTGGCTTTCAATATAGATAGACGTTAAGTTTCAAGTCTTATTTTAGCATGTCGACCGACCGTTTCAGGAACTTGCTCAATGCCTCGCCCTTGAGCAGGCCGTTGCCCAGCAAGGCAATGTCGATGAGCTGCTTCACAGTGTCTTGACCGCTTGCGTACTTGGTGATAATGGCTTGTTGCTTGTCGCGAAGCTCGCTTGCCGTCTTTTCTTCTTTTTCAAGTTCGGGTTTCTTGTCGTCGGGGATACCCTTGTTGTCTTTGTTGAGATCTCTAATGGCCTTGATCTTGCTGCTTGTGTCGTGCAACTGTTGCTCAATGGGCTTGAGCTCACCGGTCAATGCCGACTCGGCATCATCAATGACCTTTTTCACCACAGGGTGATTGGTGTTCAATGTCAAGTTGTAGGCTGTGGGCATGTCGCCATAGAAGTTCATGCCAGGCTGGAACTTGGCCATCTCCTTCATGCGGCGCATGTACTCGCTCTGCGTGATGATGACAGGTTGATCGTTGGGGTTAAGCGATGCATAGGTCACATAGAATTCACACTTATCGAGAGCAGGAATTTGCGACTTAAACAGAGTAGAGGCGATATTTTTCTGCTCATCGGTGAGTTCAGGTTGCTTGGCATCTTCTTTTTTGACAAGATTGTCGAGCACATCGGCATCGATGCGCACAAATCTCGACTTCTCGTTTTTCTGTTCAAGCATGCTCATAAATGGAGTGTCGAGCTCTCCATCCATCATCAGCACGTCGTAGCCCTTGTCGGCAGCCGCCTTGATAAAGGAGTATTGACCCTCTTTGTCGGTAGCATAAAGGTAAATGAGGTTGCCGTCTTTGTCGGTCTGGTTAGCCTCGATAAGTTTCTTGTAGTCATCGAGCTTGTAGTACTTGCCACTAATGTTTTCAAGCAAGGCAAACTTCATTGCGCGGTCGCAGAACTTCTCATCGCTCAACATGCCATACTCAATAAAGATTTTAATGTCTCTCCATTTTTTCTCAAAGTTTTCAGCATCTTTGCTTGAAATCTCTTCGAGGCGCTCGGCAACTTTCTTGGTGATGTAGGTTGAAATTTTCTTCACGTTGCGGTCGGCCTGAAGGTAACTGCGCGATACATTAAGCGGAATGTCGGGCGAGTCGATCACACCTTGCAGGAGCATCATGAACTCGGGAACCACTCCTTCTACACTATCGGTGACAAAGACCTGGTTGCAGTATAGCTGAATGCGGTCTTTGCGTATGTCGAGATTGGTCTTGATCTTGGGGAAGTAGAGTATTCCTGTCAAAGTGAAGGGATAGTCTACATTGAGATGTATCCAAAACAGAGGGTCTTCCTGACCAGGATATAGTGCGTGATAAAATTTCAAATAGTCGTCGTCTTTCAAGTCGGCCGGTTTCTTGGTCCATAAGGGCTCGACATCGTTGATGACGTTGTCATTGTCGGTATCTTCCCACTTGTTGTGCTCTTTGTTCCACTCTTGTTTTTTGCCAAACACAATGGGAACGGGCATGAAACGACAATACTTGTGCAGCAACGTGCTTATGCGCGATTGCTCAAGATACTCTTTGTCGTCGTCGGTAATGTGCAAGATGATGTCGGTGCCCCGCTCTTTCTTGTCACAATCGGTCATTTCATATTCTGGAGAGCCATCGCAGGTCCAGCACACACCCTTGGCTCCATCTTTATAAGACAACGTGTGAATTTCCACCTTGTCAGAGACCATGAAGGCCGAATAAAAGCCTAAACCAAAATGTCCAATGATAGCCGAAGCATTGTCTTTATACTTGTTGAGGAATTCCTCGGCACCCGAAAAGGCGATCTGGTTGATATACTTGTCAATCTCATCGGCAGTCATGCCTATGCCATTGTCGCTCACAGTCAGCGTCTTGGCGTCCTTATCGACTTTGACTGTAACCTTGAGGTCATCGGTCTTGCCATTGAAAGCATTGTTATTGGCCAGTGTTTTCAATTTCTGTATGGCATCGACAGCATTGGATATCAACTCTCGCAGGAAAATCTCATGATCGCTATAGAGGAATTGTTTAATTACGGGGAAAATGTTGGTTGTAGTTACCCCAATTGAACCTTTTGCCATAATAAATTATATATTGTTTTAATGTTTTCTAATCAGATATTATTATGACAAAAAAAATGCCACACTGTAGAGTGTGACATTTTATCACATGTATTCATGCAACATTGTCTTGTTTTAGGAGTCGAGAGGTTTAGATGCCAATTCTAACAATGCCCCTCTTTGAAGCTTTCACAAAGTCGACAATGATGTCGCGCTCGGGAGTTGCGGAAATATCCTGCTCAACCTTGGCAATTGCATCGCTATTGTTGAGACGCGACATGTAAAGAATGCGATAGATGGAGCTTATCTCGTTCACTTGATCCTCGGTAAAACCACGACGTTTCAATCCCACCGAATTCACTCCCTCGTAGGAGAGGGGATAGCGGCCTGCCACGATATAGGGCGGGAGATCTTTGTTAACCAGCGATCCGCCTTGAAGCATCACATGGGGACCAATGTGGGTAAATTGATGCACAAGGGCACCGCCACCCAGCACAGCCCAGTCGCCCACGTGAACCTCGCCAGCCAGCTGAACCTGATTGGACATGATCACATGGTCGCCTATGAAGCAATCGTGTGCAATGTGGCAGTAGGCCATGATAAGGCAATAGCTGCCCACCACTGTTTTGCCTTGAGAGGCTGTTCCGCGATGGATAGTGACAAACTCCCGAATGTTGGTATGGTCACCTATGACAGCAATTGTGTCTTCGCCTTTAAATTTCAAATCCTGGGGAATATCGCATATCACAGCGCCCGAATGAATGTGACAAAACTTGCCAATGCGTGCGCCCGAGTGAATGGTGACATTGCTATCGATTATTGTGCCGTCGCCAATCTCGACGTTGGCATCGATGGTTGTAAAAGGACCTATTTTGACATTTTTACCGATTTTTGCGCTCGGATCAATCGATGTCAAGGGGTATTTTTCCATAATTTATTTTTTGTCTTCTTCTTTGTTATCGTTTTTGTTCTTGATTACTTGAGCCATAAACTCAGCCTCCGACACGATATGTTCACCCACAAAGGCATATCCCTTCATCACAGCGCAGCCGCGACGAATGGGAGTCATGAGCGACAAGTGAAAAATAAGCGTGTCGCCTGGCACAACCTTTTGGCGGAATTTCACGTTGTCGATTTTCATAAAATAGGTGGAGTAGTCCTCGGGGTCTTCAACCTTCGACAACACCAGTATGCCGCCAGTCTGCGCCATGGCCTCGACTTGTAGCACACCTGGCATGATGGGCTCTTCGGGAAAATGTCCCTGGAAGAAAGGCTCGTTGGCAGTCACATTCTTTATACCCACAACATAGTCTTTGCCCATGTCTACAATTTTGTCGACAAGTTGCATGGGGTAGCGGTGCGGCAGCATTCTGCGCACGGCCATGTTGTCGTACAAGGGGGCTTTGTTGGGGTCGTATACGGGCGCCTGCACGCTCTGGTAACGCAGCTCCTGACGTATCTTCTTGGCAAGCGTGGTGTTGATTGTGTGGCCAGGCTTGGTGGCTACAATGCGACCTTTCAGCGGACGGCCTATCAAAGCCAGGTCGCCAATCACATCGAGCAGCTTGTGCCGGGCAGGCTCATTATTATACTCGAGCGGCTTGTTGTTGAGATATCCCAAGTGGCTCACATGCTTGTGCTCTACGTGCATCAAGTCGGCAAGCTTGTCGAGGTCTTCTTGCTTCATGGGAGTGTCATAGATGACAATGGCATTGTCCAAATCTCCGCCCTTGATGAGATTCATCTGTACCAGGGGCATCACCTCACGCACAAACACAAAGGTGCGGCTTGCTGCTATTTCTTTCTTGAAATTTCTTATGTCATCGAGTGCAGCAAATTGGTTGGCCAGCACAGGAGAGTTGAACTCAATCATGGTATCGATCGAGAATTGATCGTCGGGGAGCACAATGAGCGATGAACCACTCTTGGGGTCAACCACCTTGATGCGTTGCTTGACCACATAAAATTCCTTGTCGGCCTCCTGATCTACAATACCCACCTTGTCGATGTTCTCGCAATAAACTATAGCACTGCCGTCGAGAATGGGAAGCTCGGGGGCATCCACCTCGATGAGGCAGTTGTCGATACCCGAAGCATAGAGGGCAGCCATGGCATGCTCGATTGTGCCCACTCTCACATCCTTGTGAGCCTTGTTGGCAATCACAGTGCCGCGCTGTGTTTCAATCACATTCTCGGCCAGAGCTTCCACGGTGGGAGCTCCATCCATGTCGATGCGCTTAAACACATAGCCAGTATTCACTTGGGCAGGCTTAAACGTGGCAGTGATGTGCAGTCCTGTATGCAGTCCCTTGCCTGTAACGACGAAGGGGGCTTTGAGTGTACGCTGTTTCATAATGAAATGTGTATTTTACGCTTACTTTTTAAGTTCCTCAATCTGTTTCTTCAAAGCTTTGATATCGTTGAACATTTCAGGCAGATACTTGAAATAAAACTGCTGACGTGCAAATTCCCGCGCATTGATAGCGGGTGCACCGAGCAACCTTTGCTTTGAGCCCACATTGTTGGGCACGCCCGACTGAGCACCTATGCCATTCTGGTCGCCCACAGTGATGTGGCCGGCAAAACCCACTTGCCCGCCTATCATGTTGTTTTTCCCAATCTTGGTAGACCCGGCGATACCCACCTGGGCGGCCATCACCGTGTTTTCGCCAATTTCGACATTGTGGGCAACCTGGATGAGGTTGTCAAGCTTCACGCCTTTGTGCACGACTGTGGCACCCATTGTAGCACGGTCGATTGTCGTGTTGGCACCTATTTCAACATCGTCTTCAAGAATGACGATGCCTATTTGAGATATCTTCTCGTAGGTGCCATCGGGCCGTGGGGCAAAACCGAAGCCGTCGCCGCCAATGGTGGCACCGCCCTGAACAATGCAACGGTTGCCAATCTTGCAGCCATGATAAATTTTTACACCAGGGTAAAGAATCACATCATCGCCGAGCACAACATCGTCGCCCACATACACGTTGGGGTAAATCTTTACATTTTTGCCCAGCTTCACGTCTTTCCCAATATAGGCAAAAGCACCCACATAGGCATCATCGGGTACTGCAACCCCCTCACTTATGTAGCAGGGTTGTTCTATTCCTTTCTTCTGAGGACGCTGGCTGTTGACGAAGTTCAACAGGTCGGCAATCGTCTCATAAGGATCTTCAACCCTGATCAGTGTAGCTTTTATGGGATGCTCAGGCTTGAAATCCTTGCGCACTAGCACTGCCGAAGCCTTGGTGGTGTAGATATAGTGAGTGTATTTTGGATTGGCCAAGAAGGTGATGCAACCAGGTTCTGCCTCCTCGATTTTGGCATAATTAGAAATCACAGTCGACCCATCGCCATCCACAGTGCCGTGTACAACGATAGCCAATTGCTGAGCAGTTATTTCCATTCCGATAGTTATCTATAATGTTACAAAATTTTCACAAAGGTACAAAAAGGCAGCAACTTGAGCAAGCATTTACCTTATTTAGAGTAAAACAACCCTGTAGAGTGATTTTATTTGCAATTTTGCTGCCAGGCCTCAAAGTACTCAGCCAATTTTTCGGCACAACGCTCGCCGTCGATGGCGCTCGACACAATACCACCAGCGTAGCCGGCACCCTCACCACAGGGGTATAGCCCGCCGATTGCAATGTGCATCAAGCTCTCGCCGTTGCGAGGAATCCTAACTGGAGACGATGTGCGAGTCTCAACGCCAATCACTATTGCCTCGTTGGTCAAGAAACCTTTGGCTGCACGGCCAAAGGTGGCGAAGCCTTTTCTCAAACGGCTGGAGATGAAAGGCGGCAACCACTGGTCGAGGCGCGAGGGCTGCAAGCCGGCAGCAAACGATGAGGGCGGAATGAGCCGCGACGGTTTGCCCTCGACAAAGTCCTTCATGCGTTGTGCTCCAGCCACCTGGCTGCACCCGGCCTCTTGGTAGCAACGCAGCTCCAAGTCTTCCTGGAAGTGCATCATTGCCAACTCCTTGTATTTGTGGTATTGCTGCGGCAAATCCTCGGGGTGCATCTCCACAACCATGCCTGAGTTGGCCCAAAATGTGCCACGGTTGCTTGGTGACATGCCATTGACAACAAGCTGATTAGGGGCGCTGGCAGCTGGCACGACAATGCCACCGGGACACATGCAGAAAGAATATACACCTCGACCCTCGACTTGAGTGACAAAGCTATATTCGGCAGCAGGCAGGTAATCGCCGCGTCCGTTTTTACTGTGGTACTGAATCTCGTCGATAAGGTGCTGGGGGTGCTCGAGGCGAACACCCATTGCTACACCTTTAGCCTCGAGAGTAAAGCCCTCGTCGGCAAGCATCTGGTACACGTCGCGTGCCGAGTGCCCTGTTGCCAGTATCACAGGTCCTGTATATTGCTCTCCACTGGCTGTTTCAACACCTGTCACAGTATCGTGCGCGATGAGCAGCCTCACCACACGCTCTTGAAAATGCACTTCGCCTCCATTGGCCAGGATGGTATTGCGCATGTTCTCGATGATGTGGGGCAGCTTGTCGCTCCCGATGTGCGGGTGGGCATCGATGAGTATGTTTTCGCTGGCTCCATGCTGGAAAAATATGCCTAAGATGCGGTTAACCGAGCCCCGTTTCTTACTGCGCGTGTATAGTTTTCCGTCGCTGAAGGCACCGGCACCTCCCTCGCCGAAGCAATAGTTGCTGTTGGGGTCGACGATGCCTTGCCGCGAGATGCGAGCCACATCGACTCGACGCTCCAGTACATTCTTGCCTCGCTCGAGCACAATGGGCTTGATGCCAAGCTCGATCAAGCGTAGAGCCGCAAACAGTCCTCCTGGGCCGGCGCCCACAACAATGGCTTGCTTGCTGCCGTCGACAGGGCTATACTCAACGGGAGGAACAAGAAAATCGGTCCTCAATGGCTCATCTATGTAGGCACGCACCTTGAGGTTGACCATCACATTTTTTTGCCGTGCATCGATCGACCGCTTGATGATGCGCACACCCTGTATCCTTTTCATACTCATGTGGCGCTCGCTGGCTATGTAGTGGGCAATCGCCTCCTCACATGAAGCTGTGCGGGGCGTGACCCGAATTTGCAGTTCCTCAATCATAAGTCATCAATTTTTATTTTTGCGCAAAATTACCGCTTTTTTCCGACATTAATCACTACTTTTGTGTTTTAAAACAATCCTACACATAAAGCCTGTGTGTACAGGCATCGAATATGGCAAACAGAAAAACAGGAATACTTTTTGACCTCGATGGTGTACTGCTCGATACCGAGGGTACCTATAGCGAGTTTTGGGCTGCCATCGACAAGCAATATCCCACTCATGTTGCCCACTTCACCGATGTGATAAAGGGCAGCAACTTGGCAACAATACTCAACGCCTATTTTGACCCCTCGCATCACGACGACATCAAAGCCATGCTATCACAGTTTCAAAGCAACATGCAATATAGGTTCTTTCCTGGAGCCGTTGCGTGGCTCGACAAGCTGCGCGATGCGGGTCTGCCCATGGCTGTGGTCACAAGCAGCGACGAGCACAAGATGGAGGCTGTGTATGCACAGCACCCTGGCTTCAACGACTATTTCGAAGCTGTCGTAGTGGGCGAAATGGTCACTAAACCCAAACCTTCGCCCGAGTGTTTCCTGCTTGGAGCCCGATTGCTTGGGGTGGATATTGCCAATTGCTACATCTTTGAGGATTCAATCAACGGGATCGAGGCTGCTCATGCCTCAGGTGCCAAGGTGATAGGGCTTTCCACTACCAACCCTAAAGAGTTGCTACAAGACAAAGCCAACTTGGTGATTGACAATTTTGAAGGCTTTACCATCGAAAAAATGCGCTCTCTATGAGAATTACTCTTACTGTCGTGGGTCGCACGGCGACTGGATATTTAAAACAAGGCATCGATGAGTATGTGAAGCGGTTGTCTCACTATATAGGGTTCGACATCTTGTGCGTGGGAGATGCCAAAAACACCAAGAGCCTCACCGAGGCCCAACAAAAGGTTGCCGAGGGCAAAAGCATACTGGCGACACTCGATAAAGGCGACTACGTGGTGCTGCTCGACGAGCATGGCAAGGAGATGCGTTCTATGGAATTTGCTGCCTATATTCAAAAACGCATGCTTGGCGGCACGCGCCGCTTGGTGTTTGTTGTTGGCGGCCCCTATGGTTTTTCTCCCGATGTATACTCTCGAGCCAACGACAAGATATCGCTCTCGAAGATGACACTTTCTCACGAAATGGTGCGTCTTGTCTTCACCGAGCAGCTGTATCGAGCCTTCACCATCCTCAACCACGAGCCCTATCATCATGAGTGACCATTACCCCTCGCTGTGCCGCACAACGACACAACCACAGTGGGAGGCAGCACAATTTTATAGTAGTGCTATTTCAAGTTTTGCCTCACCTCGTTCAAGTATTGCTTCATTGCTTGCTCGTCTTTGTGGTCGATGATGCGCTGCAGCCGTTCGAGCTGCGACTTGATTTTGTCGAGTTGCCGGCTTGTTCTGGGGTTGAAGAGGATTTCCTGGAGCAAGTAGTCGTCTTCACTCATCAGCCCTCGCGCGATGGCCATGTGCCGCTTGAAAGTGGTGCCTGGTGCATCCTGATGCTTCATGATGCTGGCAAATACCAGTGTGCTTGCAAAGGGTATCGACAATGAGTAGGAAATCGTCTCGTCGTGTTGCTCAAAGGTGTACTCACACACGTGCAAGTGAAGCTGGTTGTAAAGGTCTCTAAAAAAGACCTTTCCAAGATGGTCGCTTTCGCTTATGATTATTGCATTCTCGTTGCTCAGGTTGTTGAGCGATGCAAACGTGGGGCCGAACATGGGGTGTGTGCTCACAAAGGGGTGACCGCAAGTAGCGTAAAACTCAGGAAGACCGCTCTTGACCGAAGCTATGTCAGATATAATGCAGCTATCTGGCAGATAGGGGAGTACCTGGTTGAAAGCCGAAACAGTGTATTTCACGGTAGCTGCATTGATCATCAACTCAGGTTGAAACTCCCTGATTTCGTCCATGGTTGTAAATCTCAAGGCATTGAATGTAAACCGCAGGCGTTCGGCCTCGATGTCGTAGATTGCCACTTCGTGCTCGCGACTCAACACGTCGCAAAAGAAGTTGCCCATCTTCCCGGCGCCAATTATTAAAATCTTCATCGTTATTCTATATCAAGTTCTTGTTTATATATTTGTTGTTAGTTTCTTGTTTTACAGTGCATTGCTATTTATAACCCTTATCTGCTGTCTTACCGACTCTTCGTGTACAGCCTGCATCACCGTTTCAATGAAGTCGCCACTCATGCCCAGCTCTTCGGCCTGGTTGTGGCGCTGACTCATCATTGTGCTGTAGCGCTGTGCCTGCACGACCTGCATGTTGTGCTCCTTCTTGTATTGCCCTATTTCGCGGGCTATGGCCATGCGCCTGCTCAACACCTCGAGCAGCTCATTGTCGCACTCGTCGATGTGCTGACGCAGCAGCGCCAAGTTTTCGGTTGATTGCTTGGTTTGTCGCAACACAAGCGTGTTGATGATTAGATTGAGCGAGTCGGGGGTGACTTGTTGCTTGGCATCGCTCAAGGCACAGTCGGGATTGCAATGTGATTCTATGATGAGACCGTTGAAGCCCATGTCGAGAGCTTGCTGGGAGATGGGGCCTATGAGCTCACGCTTGCCTCCCATGTGAGAGGGGTCGCACAAGATGGGCAGGTTGGGAATGCGACGATGCAGCTCGATAGGAATGTGCCATTGCGGCTCGTTGCGGAACAGGTGCTTGCCATAGGTGCTGAAACCGCGGTGAATTGCACCGATGCGGCGCACTCCGGCATTGTAGATGCGTAGCATTGCGCCTATCCACAACTCAATGTCGGGATTCACAGGATTTTTCACCAGTACAGTGACGTCGTTGTGTCCTTTCAGTGCATCGGCGATTTCTTGCATGGCAAAGGGGTTGGCACTGGTGCGGGCTCCTATCCACAAGATGTCGACTCCCGAGTCGAGCGCTGCAATCACATGTTCGTGATTGGCCACTTCGGTAGCTGTCAACATGCCGGTTTCTTTCTTCACTTCTTGTAGCCACAAGAGTCCCTTGATTCCCACGCCTTCAAAGCCTCCTGGTTTTGTGCGAGGCTTCCATATGCCGGCGCGGAATATTTTGATGCCATTTTTTGCCAGCGACTTGGCCGTGTCGAGCACCTGGCTCTCGCTCTCGGCACTGCACGGACCTGCAATGACAAGTGGCTTGTCGGGATTCACTCCGTCAAAACTCAAGGGTTTTATATCTTGCAAAAGTTGTTGTCTATCAGTCATAGTAGTATTATTGTTTTATGAATTGGTTGATACGATTTAATGCTTCACGCAGGTTGTCTCGAGTGGCGCACAGCGAAACGCGTATATACCGGTTGCCGTTGCTACCAAATATAAACCCTGGAACTACAAACACGTGGGCCTGGTATAAAACATCGTCGGCAAGCTCTCCGGCATCGGCATAGCGGTCGGGGATTTTCCCCCACACAAACAAGCCTGCCTGCTCCTTGTCGTAGTGGCAGCCCAGTGCATCCATGATGCGCTCGGCAATGACGCGACGCTTGCGATACTCGGCATTCAACTCTTCATACCAGGAGCTGTCGCACTCAAGTGCTTTGACAGCTGCGAGCATCATAGGCTTATACTGGCCTGAATCGACATTGGATTTCACTTTCAAAATCCAGTTGATGAAGGCAGGGTTACTGGCCACCATGCCCATGCGCCAGCCAGGCATGTTGTGCGACTTGCTCAATGAGTTCATCTCGATGGCTATGTCTTTGGCTCCTGGTACCGAGAGAATGCTCAATTGCTGTCGATGTAGGATGAAACTATAGGGATTGTCGTTGACAATCACAATGTTGTGTTTCTTGCCAAATGCAACCAAACGCTCGAATAGCGATATTGATGCCTTGTGACCAGTAGGCATGTGCGGGTAGTTGACCCACATGAGCTTGACACGCTCGAGGGGCAAACGTTCGAGTGCTTCAAAATCGGGCTCCCAGTTGTTGTCCTCGGTCAAGTCGTAGTTGTAGATGACAGCTTCGGCTATCTTGCTGACAGATGTATAAGTCGGGTAGCCAGGATTGGGCACAAGCACGCCGTCGCCAGGATTGACAAATGCCAGAGTAGTGTGCAATATGCCTTCTTTCGACCCTATGAGCGGCTGAATCTCGCTATCAGGGTCCAAGTCGACATTGAAATATTTCTTGTACCACTTGGCATAGGCCGCTCTCAAAGCAGGAATTCCCACATAAGGTTGATACCCATGTGCCTCGGGCTTGAGAGCCTCGCGACACAGGGTGTCGACAACAGCGGGGTGGGGTGGACGGTCGGGACCGCCTACTCCCAGAGAAATGATACCAGCACCCTGCGCATTGAGGCTGGCGATCTCTTTGAGCTTGACCGAGAAGTAATACTCTTTTATTTGCTGCACGCGATGTGCTGGCACTATATCATTGTAAATTGCATTCTGCATATTCTCCTAAAATTTTAAAATCATTGATGAGTGGCCGAGTTGCATCGATCGACTGCTTGTATCGCTTATAATCGTTGAAAGTTAGGTCGATATAGAAGCGGTACTCCCATTCTCGCCCTATGATAGGCGTGGATTGAATCTTGGTGAGATTCATCCCGTAGAAAGAAAATATCGTGAGCACAGCCGACAAGCTTCCTTGTGTGTGGGGAAGTGTGAACACAATCGATGCCTTGTTTACTTTTTTGCTTTGCATGAAGCAACCTGCTGCCGCAGGATGGGCAACAATCAAGAAACGTGTTGAATTGTGCTTGTTGGTCTGGATATCGCTTTCAAGCACTTGCAAGCCGTATAGCCTGGCTGCATACGTGCCACACACGGCAGCATGTCCCGTGAGCCGGCCCTGGGCAATCATCTTGGCACTCCCAGCAGTATCATTGGTTTCCACCACTTTCATCTTTGGGTGGCGATGCAAGTATTGCTCACACTGCAGCAGGGCCATGGGGTGAGAGTTAACCTCGACAATGTCGTCGAGCCTCTGCCCAGGCAGGGCAGCTATGGCGTGTGAAATGTGCATTTTGTGCTCACCAGTGATAATCTCATTGCTTCGTCGCAACAAGTCATAGTTCTGGAGCAGACTGCCGGCAATTGTGTTTTCTATGGCCACAATACCAAGCATTGAAGCATCGTCGTGAAGCAGGGAAAACATGTCGCGAAACGTGTCGCAAGGTATTGTTTCAATATCTTGCCCTTGGAAATATTCACGAGCAGCAGCATCATGAAAGCATCCGGCAACTCCTTGTATGGCGACTTTGTGAATCAATTTTATAATGAATTTCCCTGTATGAAAAATCCCGTCAATTTCGCTTGGCGGGATGTTATCTTAAAATCAAAATGTGTCTATTAAAAAAATAGAAAAATGAGCATTCCACCTTTATCGATTGAAATAAAAGTAATAGTAATAATAATATGCACTAAATCGCTTCATTTTTCTTTCTTTTGGTGCAAATGTAGAAATTTTTGATTAAAGAATTAAGTTTTTGCCGTTTTTTTTTAAATGCTTGCATGAGTAAAATAGCAATGCAGCATGTTAATCAATTTATTATCAACATCTTTTATTTCTCTTCCTTTATTATACAAATCTTTTTTAAACTGTTGTGTCAAAAACGAGGGGGAGAACTTCCGTGCTCAAATTTAACATAATGTCAATTATGGTTCAATTGTAGATTGAAATAATTAGCAAGCTTGCAATATTGATTTGAGCTGCGCAAGCAATTTCCCAATATTTGGTTGGCAACGGTGTTATCATTAAATTTGCGTCGTCAATCAAAAATTGAATTAAAAAATGCAAGCATACAAGTTTTTCATTGCATTCACACTGTGCATCGTTACATCTCACGTTGCATTGAAAGCGCAAATTGAGAGTTACACTCATTGCGACACGCTCATCGCCATCGATTCCACACAAGCGGCAACACAATCACGCATTGAGTTGAAAAATCTTGCTGCTCCTGTTGCACTCATCGCCACGGGTTCAATTCTGGCCTTAGATTACAGACATGGAGTTAACAAGACCGTAAATGGCTGGTTTGAAGAGAATTCAAGTCAGCTTAAAATCGACAGGTACATGCACGTTTTACCCTCGGCAGCCTATTTGGCACTCAGCGTAACCCACATAAAAGCCAAACATGCGTTGCACGAGCGTTTGGCAGCGTTTGCAACAGCCCACATGTTGATGGCTGCAATGGGATATGGACTCAAGGCGGTAGTCAAGGAAGAGCGGCCTGGCAATTCAGGGCACCACTCTTTTCCATCGGGCCACACGACCATTGCCTTTACCGGTGCCGAATTGTTGAGGCAGGAATATGGCAACACGCTTGGATGGGCTGGCTATGCCGTTGCCTCGGCCGAGGCTTTTCTGCGTGTCTACAACAACAAGCACTGGCTGGGTGATGTGCTCGCTGGTGCAGGAATAGGTATACTTAGCGCCCGTGCAGCCTACTGGTTGCTGCCTTGGGAACAACGTCTTTTCGGGAGAACCAAAAAGTCAGGAAATGCGACACAACTCACGGCAATTCCACACTACGATGCGATTACTCGCTCGGTCGGAATGGCGCTTGTGGCCCACTTTTAGTGTTTCATCATGCGGTCCATGTCGCGCTTGTCTTCACGCTCCTTGATGGCCTGCCGCTTGTCATATTGCTTCTTGCCTCGTGCAATGGCAATAACGAGCTTGGCGAGTCCCCTATCATTGATAAATAGCCGCAACGGAATGATGGAATAGCCTGGTTGCTCGCTCGCCTTGGCAATTTTGATGATTTCTTTACGGTTGAGGAGCAGCTTTCTGTCGCGGTGTGCATCGTGGTTATAGTAGGAGCCCATAGCATATTGTGCAATGTACATGTTTTTCACCCACAGCTCACGGTTCTCAACCATGCAGTAGGTATCGGTCAGTCCTGCCTTGCCCAGCCTGATTGACTTGATCTCGGTACCTGTCAAAACCATACCGGCTGTGAAAGTCTCGATGATTTCGTAGTCGAAGTTCGCCCTGCGATTCTTTATGTTTATATTGTTTTCGGCCATAGTGATGTATTTCTAAATGATCATTTTTTCAAGCGTCCAGCGAAAAACAAGCGGCAAGCATATCATGAGCATCGACGCAACTGCTACAAATTTTGTCTTCTTCTCCTCATCCTTCATGTTGATGTAGTCAAGGCCTTTGTAGACAATAACAAAGGTGTAGAGCAACAAGAAATAGATGGGGGAAAAGCCGTCGGCAAGCACATTGTTGAAAATTTCCAGCAATACAAGGAAAATCAAATTGTAGGCAATGAAGTTGTTGAGACGGGCATTGGCCGTAGCGGTTTTCACTATCTCAGGATAAATGCTGCCCAGAAGATAGCTTGTGAGGAAATAGGTGGCAAAGTAGCTGGAAAACTCAACGATGGCATGCATCAGTGTCTTCGACAATGTCCATGCAGTGGGATCATATAGCATGAGCGAGAACGAACTGATGGCAAGCAAGGCCAGCACAGGATAGAAGCCACTCTGCAGTACTTTGTGAGTGGGATACCCCGACAAGTTGATTTCTTCCCACCCCATCTTGGGAGAAACTATCAACAGTGCTATATTTTTAATTAGGCTCATATCTTCAACTTGATTTCTGTGCAAATTTCGTGCAAAATTAATATTATATTGCCATATAAACGAAAATCTTCGGCAATTTTTGCTACTTTTGCCTCTTGTAATGAAAGCTGAATTTTTCATAGCGCGACGTCTCAAGCTCTCGGGAAACTCCGAATCCAATGCCCCAAGCCTCAATGTGGCAATGATAGGCATCATACTTGCCATTGTCATCATGATTTTGTCGGTTGTCATTGTCACGGGGTTCAAGAGCGAGGTAATGCACAAAATATATTCTCTCGACTCGCATCTCAAGGTTTCCAATGCGGGCCTTGGCATCGACGACAACTACTCTACCGTCGACGCCCACGACGTGTTCAATGCCGTGCTGGGCGACCCGACGCTCAAGCCCCGCATTGAAAGCATGAGCCTGATTGCCGAGAAGCCAGCCATACTTAAGACCGATGATGACTTCAAGGGCATTGTGTACCGTGGAGTCGACCAGTATTACGACTGGAGGTATCTTAAAGATAATCTTGTGGCCGGGCGTGTTCCCAATTGCAAGGATGGAGCCGACAATCGCGAAATCATAATCTCCAAGTACATGGCCCAGCAGTTGCAGCTGCACGTGGGAGACAAGATTTTCACCTATTTCATCGACAACAAGGTTAAAATGCGGCGTTCGATAATTGTGGGAATCTACAATACCGACTTCGATGCCTTTGACCAAACCTACATTGTAGGCAACATTTCACTGTTGCAGAGTGTAAACAATTGGAGTTCGTTCACAGGCAACTATGTGGGTATTAACTTAAACCAGCTCGGCTCACTCGACAACGACTGCTACAGGGTTTATACCGACTTGTGCAAGTCGATGGTTGCCCACAACTCCCCTACTCTTTATCAAGTCACTCAAATCAAGAACAACAACGTTTCCTATTTCACGTGGCTCGGAATGCTCGACATGAATGTTGCAATCATACTCATACTGATGATCATAGTTTCATCTTTCACTTTAATTGCAGCATTGTTGATGATTGTGCTTGAGCGTATTAAGATGGTTGGCATGCTGAAGGCAATGGGTGCCACCAATCGGTCGATAAGCCGCATTTTCATCTACCTCACTTCAAAACTGATTGTCAAGTCGGTTATAATAGGCAATGTTGTGGGCATAGGTCTGGCATTACTCCAGCAGCATTTCCACATCGTCAGGCTCAATGCCGATGCCTACTACATGAGCTATGTGCCCATTTCCATCGACATTCCCACCCTGCTGCTTCTTAACGTGGGAATTATAGTCATTTCCTACTTGACTCTCCTTGCACCCAGTCACATTGTGTCGACAATAAAGCCCACGAGCACAATGCAGTTTGAATAAGCTGCATTGCGCTCGTGATATGACCTGTCGAGATAAAGGGCTTGCTCAATCGAGTTTCAGCACTGCGAGAAATGCCTTTTGGGGCACTTGCACGGTACCTATCTGTTTCATGCGTTTTTTGCCGGCCTTCTGCTTCTCCAGCAGTTTGCGCTTGCGACTCACGTCGCCGCCATAGCATTTTGCCGTCACATCTTTGCGCACCTGTTTCACCGTTTCTCGTGCAATGATTTTGGCCCCTATTGCTGCTTGGATTGCGATGTCATACTGCTGGCGCGGTATGAGTTCTTTCAGTTTTTCGCACATGCGGCGTCCCAGGCTCACAGCATTGTCGGCATGAGTGAGACTGCTCAAGGCATCCACAGGCTTACCGTTGAGCAAGATGTCGAGCTTTACAAGTTTTGATTCTCTATAAGAGCTTATGTAATAATCAAATGAGGCATATCCCTTAGATATACTCTTCAACTTGTCGTAGAAGTCAATCACAATTTCACCAAGTGGCAGGTCAAACGATAATTCCAATCGATTGCCGCTGATGTACTTTTGATTGGTAAGCGTCCCCCTCTTGGACAGACACAAAGTGATGATAGGACCCATGTATTCGCTCAAAGTGATGATTGAAGCATGAATGTAGGGCTCTTCTATTTTTTCTATGGTCGTCACATCGGGCAAGCCTGCAGGATTGTGCACTTCGGTCATGTTTCCTTTCTTGTCGTAGACCTTATAGGAAACATTGGGCACGGTAGTGATTACCTCCATGTTAAATTCACGGTCCAGGCGTTCTTGCACGATCTCCATGTGAAGCAGCCCCAGAAAACCACAGCGGAAGCCGAACCCCAGAGCTATCGACGACTCAGGAGTGAACGTGAGCGAGGCATCGTTGAGCTGAAGCTTCTCGAGCGACGAACGCAAGTTTTCAAAATCTTCGGGATCGATAGGATACACGCCAGCAAACACCATGGGCTTGACCTCCTGAAAACCTTCGATTGCTTCGCTGCAAGGATTGTCGACATGGGTGATGGTGTCGCCCACTCTCACTTCTTTGGAGTCCTTGATACCGCTTATGATGTAGCCCACGTTGCCGGCACTTATCTTGTCGTGAGGGGCAAGCTTGAGCTTGAGCACGCCAAGTTCGTCGGCATGATATTGCTCTCCTGTGTTCACAAATTTCACCAAGTCGCCCTTGTGAATCGTTCCGTTCAACACCTTGAAATAAACGATGATTCCGCGGAATGGATTGAACACCGAGTCAAAGATGAGCGCCTGAAGCGGTGCTTGCGGGTCGCCTTGCGGTGCAGGAATACGCTTCACGATAGCATCGAGGATTTCGGGCACTCCCTCACCTGTTCGGGCGCTGCAACGCAGTATCTCGCTGGGGTCACAGCCGAGCAACTCCACAATTTCGTCTTCGACCTCGTCGGGGTGAGCACTGTCCATATCAATCTTGTTGATGACAGGTATCACAGCCAAGTCGTGGTCAAGAGCAAGATACAGGTTGGATATCGTCTGGGCCTGGACACCCTGGGTAGCATCTACCACAAGCAAGCACCCCTCGCACGAGGCAATGGCACGTGACACCTCATAAGAGAAGTCGACATGCCCGGGAGTGTCGATGAGGTTGAGCGTGTATTGCTGGCCGTCTTCGATATAATCCATCTGTATGGCATGGCTCTTGATTGTGATGCCACGCTCTCGCTCCAGGTCCATGTCGTCGAGCACCTGGTTTTGCATCTCGTGCCCTGTCACTGTCTTGGTGTACTCGAGCAAGCGGTCGGCAAGTGTGCTCTTGCCGTGATCAATGTGAGCGATTATTGAGAAGTTCCTTATATTTTTCATCTCTGCTTATTTCTTTCATTTTGCAAATTTACTATTTTTTTGTCAATTTCCATCGATGTGCCACAGGCTGGAGCAAAATAAAAAAGCGCCGCTTGCCGTATTTGACAAACAGCGCTCTCATAGAGCAAAACTCTGTTAAAACAGATTATTTCTTGTCGAGTATGCCCAGGCCATAGTTGATGTTCTCAATCACAGCCTTCACGCTTGGATATTCAGGATTGATTTCCAGAGCCTTCTGCAGGTATGGAAGAGCCTCTTTGTAAACCGGCACAACCTGGGGGGCTATTTGGTCGTTGGTTGCATTGGCAGGAGCTGCATTGATAGCCTCCTGGCCTTTCTTCCACAGGTAGTAGCCCACATTGAAGTTGGCATCGGCATTCTTCGGGTTCAACTCGACAGACTTCTTGTACATTGCGATGGCATCGTCAACATTCTTGGTCGAGTCGCTGGCATAGAGCGCACCCTTCATGTAATAGTAGGCCGAGTTGTTGGGCTCTGCAGCAATCGCCTTGTCGACAGCAGCATAAGCCTTGTCAAACTCCTTGGCATCCAAAAGTGGCTGAAGCATCTTGCTGAAGCAGTCGGCCTTGTAGTCGGCAATGTTCAAGTTGTATTCCTTGCCAGTGTAGCCAAGTTTCAGCGCATTGTCAAATGCAGTGAAAGCCTTTTTGTAGTCAGGAATGTAGTAGTCGCACAACCCCTCAAAGAAACGTATCTGTCCCAGAATGGTGTCGGCAGGCACTTGCACATTGTTGGCCTTGGCCATGGGCGACTGTATCAACTCGCAATAGCGGCCGAATGCGTAAGCACCCTCGGCATACTGTTTGTTGGTGTAGTACATGTTGCCTGCTGCAGTCAGGTCACCTATGTGACCAGCCATAAGGGCCACCATCTCCTTTGAATATTTGGTCTTCACTTTGGGCAGACCAGTTTTCTTGTCGATTTTATTGGTCTTCACACTGTCGAGTGGCAGTGCAGCCTCAAAATCCTTGAAGCCTTTCATCAAGTTACCCAACATGGTTGCAGTATCGACCGGCTGACTGAGCTGAGTCTTGGCGAAGTCTTTGTCGTAAGCAGCAAATGCCTCTTTGCCCGACTTGTACAGACTTTCAACATCACTTTGTGCATAGGCAGAACCTGCCAGCATAGATGCACATGCTAAAAGCAGAATCGTTTTTTTCATATTTGCGAAAAATTAAAATTTAATTTATTATTACTTGTTGTCTTGTTGTTCGTTTGTCGTGTTGTCGTTTTGGATTTCTTCGCTTGAGTTATCCAAGCTCTCACCCTGGTTGGTGGCCAATTCGGCCTCTTCACTTTCAGGCTGAGACTGCACCTTGCACACCGAGGCAATCTCGTCGTTCTTCTTTTCAAGATTGATGAGGCGCACGCCCTGGGTGTTGCGGCCCATGACACGCAGCGAGGAAACCTTCATGCGCAGCATGATACCCGACTTGTTGATGATCACCAGGTCGTTGCTGTCGTTCACATTCTTGATTGCGATAAGCTTGCCTGTTTTTTCGGTGATATTCATCGTTTTCACACCCTTGCCGCCACGGTTGGTGACACGGTAGTCCTCAAGCTTAGAGCGCTTGCCCATGCCTTGCTCCGAGACAACGAGCACATCGTCGTCGGCACTGGTGCGCATGCATATCATGCCCACAATTTCGTCGTCGGCACTGCTCAAAGTCATACCTTTGACGCCGGTAGCCGAACGGCCCATTGTGCGAATGGTCGACTCGTTGAACCGTATTGCACGTCCATTGCGGTCGGCAAGTATCACCTCGCTGTCGCCCTCGGTAAGGATGGCGCCTATCAACTGGTCGTCTTCTCTCAGATTGATGGCAATCACGCCATTGGCGCGCGGACGGGAATACTCGGAGAGGCGTGTTTTCTTGACCAATCCATTCTTGGTGGCAAACACAATGTTGTGGCTCTCGTTGTACTCAGGATCCTTGAGCTTGGTGGCGCGTATGAAAGCATATATGCGGTTCTCGGGGCCAAGGTTGAGCAAGTTCTGTATTGCCCTGCCCTTGGAATTCTTGCTGCCTTCAGGAATCTCAAACACTCTCAGCCAGTAGCAACGGCCCAAGCCTGTGAAAAAGAGCATGTAGTTGTGATTGGTAGCCTCATACACATACTCGATGAAGTCCTGGTCACGTGTGTCGCTGCCCTTGGCGCCCACACCGCCACGGTTCTGAGTGCGGTATTCAGTGAGGGGCGTGCGCTTGATGTAACCGAAGTGTGAGATAGTGATAATCATGGGGTCGTCGGGGAAGAAATCCTCGGCATTCATCTCCTCGCCAGAATATTCAATCTGAGTGCGGCGCTCATCGCCATACTTGTCGCGTATCTCGATGAGTTCGTCTTCGATCACCTTGCGGCACACATCGGGATTGCTCAAGATTTCTTGCAAGTGTGCAATTGTCTTCATGAGCTCGTCAAGTTCGTCGTGCAGCTTGCCTTGCTCAAGATTGGTGAGCTGGCGCAGGCGCATCTCAACGATGGCGCGGGTTTGCACCTCGTCGAGGCCAAAACGCTCACCCAGACGCTGGCGGGCTTCATCGGTGGTCTTGCTCGACCTGATGATGTGCACCACCTCGTCGATGTTGTCGCTGGCGATAATCAAGCCCTCCAGGATGTGGGCGCGGTCTTGCGCCTTTTTCAGCTCAAACTTGGAACGGCGTATCACCACCTCGTGACGGTGATCGAGGAAGTGCTGTATCAACTGCTTGAGGTTGACAGTCTCGGGGCGACCATTGACCAGGCACACGTTGTTAACACTGAACGACGACTGCAGTTCCGACATCTTGTAGAGCTTGTTGAGCAGCACATTGGCATTCTGGTCCTTCTTCACATCAATCACTATGCGCATGCCCTGGCGGTCGCTCTCGTCGTTGATGTTGCTGATGCCGTCGATGCGTTTCTCCTCAACCAGCCGCGCAATGGCCTCGATGAGCTCGCGCTTGTTGACATTGTAGGGGATCTCGGTTACCACAATCTTGTCGCGATCGTTTTCGGTCTCAATCTCGGCCTTGGCGCGCACCACAATGCGTCCACGACCAGTCTCGAAGGCATCTTTCACGCCTTGGTAGCCATAGATGATGCCACCTGTGGGGAAGTCGGGCGCTTTGATGTAGTGCATGAGCTCGGGAATCGTAATGTCAGGATTCTCAAGCATGGCCAGGCAGCCGTTGATTGACTCAGTGAGATTGTGAGGGGGCATGTTGGTCGCCATACCCACGGCGATGCCGCTGGCTCCGTTCACCAGCAAGTTGGGGAAGCGCGTGGGCAACACCACAGGCTCCTCGAGCGTGTTGTCGAAGTTCGGTTCAAAGTCGACAGTGTCCTCGTCAAGGTCACGCATCATCTCCTCGCCCATCTTGGCCAGGCGAGCCTCAGTGTAACGCATGGCTGCAGGACTATCGCCGTCGATCGAGCCAAAGTTGCCCTGGCCGTCGACAAGCGGGTAACGCATCGCCCAGTCTTGTGCCAGGCGAACCATAGCAAAGTAAACCGACGAGTCTCCGTGGGGATGGTACTTACCTAACACGTCACCCACGATACGTGCCGATTTTTTGTAGGGGGCATTAGAGAAATTACCCAACTTCTCCATGCCGAAGAGTACCCTGCGGTGCACAGGCTTGAAGCCGTCGCGCACGTCGGGCAGTGCTCGCGACACGATCACCGACATCGAGTAGTCGATGTAGGATGTTCGCATCTCTTTGTCAATGTTGATCTCAATAATTCGATCGCTGTTCATCTTGTTTTTTCTTTGATTTTCACATTGCCGCAGTCACAAATGGGGCGAAAATGTGCCCTTCCCTCATGAAATGCGACGGAATATAAAACTTACAAAGATAACAATTTTATTGTTACTTCAATTGCTTCGTGCTCTAAAATTTATTTTTAAATTTAAGAATTTCCTTTTTGGCATAATAATTGCAATATAATCATAAAATCATTTGTTTTTACTGTACAGTTACAAAACATTTTGTAATTTTGGACGTTGATTCGCCCTCAATTTTGTCAATAAGACTAATGGTTTTAAAGTAGGTTTAAAGCATAACACGCATATTACCACAGTAATTATAACTCCAAAGAGGAAGATATGATGAACAAAAGCACAAAATACGCAAATCCTCGCAGCTACTGGCAGCACCATCAGGCGCCATTGCCGCAAGACGGTGTCGACTTTACCGGCGATGACGATGACGACGACACCCTCGACGACGACGACAGCTCAGGCGCGGCTCGCGGCTCGGGCGATAGCGGTCAAGAAAGACTCGCACAGCGACGTAATGTCATGAAAAATGACAATGGGACACCTGTTATCGACAAGTATGGCAAAGACATCACCAAGGCAGCCGCCGAGGGGAAACTCGACCCGGTGATAGGGCGAGAGCGCGAGATTGAGCGTTTGGCTCAAATCTTGAGCCGTCGCAAGAAGAACAACCCCGTCTTGATAGGCGAGCCCGGTGTAGGCAAGTCGGCTATCATCGAAGGCCTGGCCCTGCGCATCAACCAGCGCAAGGTGGCACGCGTGCTCTTCGACAAGAGAATCATTTCGCTCGACATGGCCTCGGTTGTTGCCGGCACCAAGTATCGCGGACAGTTTGAAGAGCGCATCAAGGCCATAATCGATGAAGCTGCCAACGACAAGAATATCATTCTCTTCATCGACGAGATTCACACGATTGTGGGAGCCGGCAATGCTTCGGGGTCGATGGATGCGGCCAACCTGCTCAAGCCTGCACTTGCACGAGGCGAGGTGCAGTGCATAGGCGCTACTACGCTCGATGAATACCGCAAGAACATAGAGAAAGACGGTGCACTTGAGCGTCGTTTCCAAAAGGTGATGGTAGAGCCAACGACACCTGAAGAGACACTCGAAATCCTGCGCAATATAAAAGATGTGTATGAGAAGCATCACGGTGTCATCTATACCGACGGTGCACTCGAGGCTTGTGTGAAATTGACCGATCGCTACATTAGCGACCGCGCATTTCCCGACAAGGCCATCGATGCCCTCGACGAGGCCGGCTCTCGCGTGCACATCTCCAAAGTAGTCGTGCCAAAAGAAATCGATGCGCTTGAAAAACGCATAGCCGAGGCTCAGGACAACAAGCTGAAGGCCGTGCATGCACAGAATTTTGAAAGCGCCGCCAACTACAGAGACCAGCAAGAGAAGCTGAAACTCGAGTTGAATGACGCCAAGGAGAAATGGGAAAAAGACCTCGACTCTCGTCGCGAGACCGTCGACGAAAACGACGTTGCCGAGGTCGTGGCAATGATGACTGGCGTACCAGTGCAACGCATTGCACAGTCAGAGGGCATAAGACTGCTTGGCATGACCGATGAGCTGAAAAATCAAATCATAGGCCAGGACGAGGCTATCGACAAGATAGCCCGGGCAATCAGGCGCAACCGCGTGGGACTCAAGGACCCCAACCGCCCCATTGGCTCCTTTATGTTCCTTGGCCCTACGGGAGTGGGCAAAACTCTGCTTGCCAAGCGACTGGCCGAGTTCCTGTTCAACTCATCTGAAGCTCTTGTGCGTATCGACATGAGTGAATATATGGAGAAGTTCAGCGTTTCCCGTCTCGTGGGCGCCCCTCCAGGCTACGTGGGCTATGAGGAAGGCGGTCAGCTCACCGAGAAAGTGCGTAGACACCCCTACTCTGTCGTTTTGCTCGACGAAATCGAGAAAGCACACCCCGATGTTTACAACATGATGCTGCAAGTGCTCGACGAGGGTTGCTTGACCGACAGCCTGGGGCGTAAAGTGGATTTCAAGAATACGATTATCATCATGACAAGCAATATTGGCACTCGAGAGCTCAAGGACTTCGGTGCAGGTGTGGGGTTCAACACCTCTATTACCAAGGAACGCAGCGACTCGGTGATACGCAAGGCTCTCAACCGCCAGTTCTCGCCCGAGTTCCTCAATCGTATCGACGACATCATCACCTTCTCATCGCTTGGGCAGGACGACATCATGAAGATTATCGACATTGAGTTGAAAGGCTTCTACAAGCGTGTGGCCGAACTTGGGTTCACGCTCACCATCACCCCCGATGCCAAGAGTTTTGTGGCCCAAAAGGGCTTTGACAGCCAGTATGGCGCTCGACCCTTGAAACGTGCCATCCAGACCTACATTGAGGACCCATTGAGCGAGCTGTTGTTACGCAACGAGGACAAGCAAGGTGCCAACTTACTGATCGGTCTCAAGGACGGCCAAATCGACGCAAGCATCGAAGATGTCGCCGTAGCCGGCAACCAGTGATATCCTGTGCACCGCAAAGCATCAAAATGAAAAGCCATTCATGAAGAGGAAAACCTCATGAATGGCTTTATTTTATTTGTCAATCTGTGTCTTAAAGCATCTTGAGGCGCACAGTAAAGTGCCTCATCAATGGAGCTTCCCACTCGATGGCCACCCCGTGATTGACCTCTTCTCGGCGGTCATACACATTCTTCATAGCGGCGGCAACGACGTCCATGTGATTGTCGGTATACACACGGCGAGGTATGCACAACCTCACCAGGTCGAGCCCGCCAAAGCGGTTTTGGTGTGTCACAGGGTCACGGTCGGCCAAGATATACCCTATCTCACAAGCACGAATGCCTGCCTCGAGATACAGCTCGCACGTGAGTCGTTGCGCAGGGAATTCCTCTTTTGGCACGCGGTCGAGCACCTTATCGCCGTCGACAAATATTGCATGCCCGCCTGCTGGACGCTGGTATGGTATCCCATATTCATCGAGCTTGGCAGCCAAATGTGCCACTTGATGGATGCGGGTGTTGAGCATGTCGAACTCGGTGTTCTCGTCAAGACCTTGGGCAATGGCATTCAAGTCACGGCCGTTCAAGCCGCCATAGGTGATATACCCTTCAAACGGAATGCAGAACTGCATTGCGCCGTCGTACCACTGCTTGTTGTTGGTGGCAATGAAACCGCCCATGTTCACAATGGCATCTTTCTTGCACGACATGGTGGCTGCATCGGCCTCGGCATACATCTCGCGCACGATTTCCTTAATCGTCTTGTCGGCATAGCCTGCCTCACGTGTCTTAATGAAATAGGCATTCTCGGCAAAGCGGGCCGAGTCGACAACCACGGGCACATTGTACTTGTGGCACAAGCGGCATGTGTCCTTGATGTTTTGCATGCTCACTGGCTGGCCACCCACGGTGTTGTTGGTGACTGTGAGCACCATGAATGGCACATTTCCCTTGTTTTCGACCAGCACCTTCTCAAGCTTCTCAAGCGACACATTGCCCTTGAAAGGCAACTCGAGCTGTGTGTTTTTGGCCTCGTCGATTGTGACGTCGACTGCAAAGGCATGACGGCTTTCGATGTGACCCTTTGTGGTGTCGAAGTGTGCGTTGCCAGGTATCACATTGCCTTTCTTTACAAGATAGGAGAACAATACATTCTCGGCAGCACGCCCTTGGTGGGTGGGAATCACATATTCAAAGCCGAAAATCTTTCGCACCATCGCTTGAAATTTATAAAACGATGTCGCTCCTGCATAGCTTTCGTCGCCAAGCATGAGCTCCGACCACTGGCGGTCGCTCATTGCACCCGTACCCGAGTCGGTGAGCAAGTCGATGTAGACCTGGTCGGCTCTCAATTGAAACACATTGTAATGAGCCTCTTTCAGCCATTGCTCGCGTTGCTCGCGTGTACTGCGATGTATGGGCTCAATCATCTTGATTTTCCAAGATTCTGCAAATGGTAATTCCATGCTATATTTATTTCTTTAAATTGGATTGTTTTCAGCAAAAATTTTCATTCGTTCGTCAAGCAGCTGGAACTGGTGGGGCTTGATAAATGACGTGCACACCCTCAGTCCCTCTTGATGGCTGCCCGTAGTGATAAGGCATATTGCGCTCACACCGTAATACATCAGCTCGTGGGCAAGCTGGCCGCCAGTCATTCCCGGATATCCTATGGTGAAATAGAAACCGTCGGCTATGGGCTGGTCCAGGTCTTTGTCATACACGATGTAGAAGTTGTGGCGCAAGAATATTTCTTTCATCTTGTGGGCACGACGAGCATATTCCCTGGTTTCCTCCCTGAACTTGTAAGATCCGTCGCTGGCAGCCTTCATGATGGCGGCCATGGCATATTGGGCACTGTGGCTCGTGCCCGACGACATGGCATAGAGCATGCGCGTAGAGAAGACCAAGCCAAATGGCAAGCCCTCGTAACGTTGAGACAAAGCCTGGAAGTGGCGACGGAACAATGCATCGCCTATGCACACCACAGCAATGCGCTCGCCAGCATAGCTGAAGGCCTTGCTGCCACTGATGAACAGCATGTAATTGTCGGTGTATCGAGCCACGGTGGCTTGATATGGCGGCTGGAAAGGAACGTCCAGTTCCTTTCTGAAGTCCATGGCAAAATAGGCCAGGTCTTCAAGCACAATAGCGTTGTAGCGGGTAGCGAGATGTCCTATCGTTTCCAGCTCTTCCTCGTCGAGGCACACCCACGACGGATTGTTGGGATTGCTGTAAATGATGGCACATATGTTGCCTCTCGACAAGTAGCTTTCCAACTTGGGGCCCAGTTTGTCGCCGCGATAGTCGTACACGTCGAAGGTCTCATACTTGATGCCCTGTACATTCAACTGCATTTTCTGCACTGGGAATCCAGGATCTATAAAGAGCACTGTGTCACGGTTCTTGTCACACTGAGAGCACAGGCAGAAAGCCGCATAGGTGCCTTGCATCGACCCAGTGACGGGTATGCACCCCTCGGGGGCAATATCAACACCTATAAATGCTTTGACAAATCGCGACGCCTGCTCCTTGAGCACCGGTGCCCCCTGTATGTCGGGATAAATGCTTGCAATGCCATTGCTCAGCGCTTCGATTTGTGCTTTCACTCCCACTTGTGATGGCGGCAAGCCGGGAATGCCCATCTCCATCTTGATAAATTCCACGCCCGAAGCCAGCTCGGCATCCTCGGCCACACCTTTAACCTCTCTGATGGTGGCAAAGGCGAAATCCTGAATGTCGCGCTTGGCAATGGCGTCGTCTACTATTTTCTTATCGATAGGTGTGGGTCTCATCGTTGTGCTGCTTTACCTATTGCCAGTGCTTTGAGATTGGCTTCGACTACTGCCTCGCCCTTGCGGGCAAACACGCTGCGGGTTGCTGCCTCCAGCTTTTCAAGCTCTATGCCCAGGGCCTTTTGTGCTGCGCCAAGCAGAATCACATTGGCCGAGCGGGCGATACCGTTGTCTTTGGCCAGTTGCTCGATGTCGAGCACGATGACGTGCTCAAGGGCGTTGAGGTCGCTCTCCACCTTAGCCATATCGGGATAGTTGGGAATGTTGACAAACGGCTTGCTTGCCGTGATCACCCAACCGTCTTTGCTCAAGTAGGGCAAATAGCGCAATGCCTCCATGGGTTCCATCGAGATGATGACATCGGCGCTTCCCTCAGCAATCAAGTCGCTCATGATAGGCATGTTGGAAATTCTCAAGTTGCTTTGCACGTCGCCGCCGCGCTGCGACATGCCGTGCACCTCCGACTGCTTGATGTAGAGGTTCTCCTGCATGGCAGCCTCACCTATTATAGTTGCAATGGTGAGAATGCCTTGACCACCCACACCACATAATATGACATCAGTTTTCATTTTTTTGCCTCCTTTGCTAAACGTTGTTGTTTGATATGACGCTGCAGCGTCTGCATGCACTCGCGACGGGGAATGATCACACTCACGCCCTTGTACTCAATTTCCTCGCGCAATATACGCGTGATTTCAGGCATGTTTTTGGGAATGGGCACCACCACTTTCAAGTGCTCATTGTCGAGGCCGAGGCCCCGGCAAATGGCTTCAAACTTGTTGGTTCCTGCCGAATCCTGCCCGCCAGTCATAGCCGTTGTCAGGTTGTCGCTTATGATCACAGTGATATTGGAGTTCTCGTTGATGGCATCGAGCAATCCTGTCATGCCCGAGTGGGTGAAGGTTGAGTCGCCAATCACGGCTACCGACGGCCATTGGCCGGCATCGGCAGCTCCCTTGGCCATGCCTATGCTGGCACCCATGTCGACACACGAGTGTATGGCTTTGAACGGGGGCAGGAAGCCCAGCGTGTAGCAACCTATGTCGCCAAACACGCGTGCATCAGGGTAGTCTTTGAGCACCTCGTTGAGTGCCGTGTACACGTCGCGATGACCGCAACCCTGGCAGAATGCCGGTGGGCGTGGCACCACATCTTCACACGGAGCATAGTTCTCATGCAGCTTGAAGCCCAGTGCTGTGGCTACCAAATCGGGGGTCAACTCGCCAGTGCGAGGCAGTTCGCCCGAGAGCCTACCTTTTATATAAGCATTTCCGGGCATGACACCTCTCACCTGCTCTTCAACAAACGGCTGCCCTTCCTCAACAATGAGGACCGACCGGCACTCGAGTGTCATTTTCCTCACCATTTCCTTGGGTAGAGGATACTGGCTGATTTTCAATATGGGATAGGGACTGCCTTTGGGGAAATTCTCCATCACATAATTGTAGCCTATTCCACATGCTATGATGCCCAGCGAGTGGTCTTTGCCATCGCAGTAGTCGTTGTACTTGCTTGAGGCGGCCATCTGTTCCAGCTCGGGCTGCTGGCCAGTGACCACGTCGTTGCGCTTGCGTGCGTTCACGGGCAGCAACACCCAGTTAGATGCCTTGGCATCATAGTTCAAAGCATTCTCCTCGCGCGCTTTTTCCTTTATCAAGACTGCTGACCTGCTATGAGCCATGCGGGTGGTCACTCTCACAAGCACGGGAAGGTTCACTTTCTCCGACAAATCAAAAGCCAGAGCCATCATGTCGTAGGCCTCTTGCTGGTTGCTGGGCTCAAGAGTGGGCATCATGGCAAACTTGCCATAGAAGCGGCTGTCTTGCTCATCCTGGGAGGAGTGCATCGACGGGTCGTCGGCAGCAAGCACAACCAAGCCGCCGTTAACACCAGTCATCGCCGAGTTTACAAACGGATCGGCACACACGTTAAGGCCCACATGTTTCATGCACACCAGTGCCCGCTTGCCCATGAAGCTCATTCCCAAAGCTTGCTCCATTGCAGTTTTCTCATTGGTACACCAACGGCTGTGCACGCCACGCTGCACTGCAAGCTGTGAGTTTTGAATGTACTCGGTGATCTCGGTCGACGGTGTGCCCGGGTAGGCATACACGCCACTCAAGCCCGCATCAAGTGCTCCTTGTGCGATTGCTTCGTCTCCTAAAAGTAATTTTCTCTTCAATTGTTGCATAGTTGTTTTTAAGATAAAGGTCAGTCAATAGTTACCTCCCAAAGATAGAAACTTTTTTTTACATGGCAAAGAAATAGTTGAATAAAAATCGATTA
>SAMEA3663095__coassemble_785_pt1 | contig 68235 bp, 60 predicted proteins | sample SAMEA3663095__metabat2_high_PE_002 | metagenome-assembled genome bin SAMEA3663095 (sample SAMEA3663095) | pig gut metagenome | biome: pig gut; feature: pig-associated habitat; material: faeces | place: France | collected 2012 | reverse complement strand
AAACTCTTCGTTGTTGTTATCTTGTTGTCTCTCTTCTTTCAAAAAGAATCGTTGTAGGCAACCAGCCCCGAACGAGTGTTGCTTCCTGCTCCGCTCCGGATGTCCTGTATCTTATTGTGCTGTCAAGCTGATAGTATTCTGTTGTACCTGCTTAGGAATCAACGGAACTAATAAACAGTCCCTATTGTTCTCTTGTACTACTTGTCACTGCAAACGTGTCAAAGATCTCTCTTTTCTTTTGTGCTCACCGGAGTTATTTCCGGAAAGCGAGTGCAAAGTTACGCCAATTTTCTGAACTGGCAAATTTATGCCGCACTTTTTTTCATCATTTTTTCACACACAGCACATAACTCGCTGTGCCACCGAAAGAAAAAAATTGAAAAAAATTTTACCCGCCGAAATCAATTGGACTGGTGACGGTCGTCGGTACCGTTGAAAATAGCCTCGACCTGGTCGGCCACCCTGATGCATTGAGCGATGTCGCGCTTGAGGTTGGCCTGGTGGCGAATACCAACAAGATACAACAAGACACCCACCGGGAAAACGATGGCCAGGGCAAGGCCCAGCTTAGGATAATTGGTGAGATGATAGGTGAGCAACTGGCGTATCACAGGGAAATCCATTGCCTTGTTGATGACCAGCTGGTCGCGCGAGTTGGACAGATAGTCGACCACATCTTCAACTTGCTGCGACAAGGCACGCAGCGACTTCTTGTCGTAGCCATGCATGAGATAGTCTAAGTAGCCTTGCCGCGAGTGGTACCTTGAAAGGAAACGACTGCAGCTGGACTTGAGCTCTAAGAGCCTTGCCGTGGCAACAGGGATGTCGACCTCGTTGATAATGACTTCCTTCATCTCAAGCTTGCGGGTGACGTGCATGCCGGTGAGACGGCGGAAGAAAATGCGCCATGCATCGGGATTGAACACAGCCGAGTCGTTGACCGCCTTGTAGGTGAGGAACACGCCCAAGGGCAACAAAATAGCCGAGCTGAGCCAAATGCCTTGCCACACGGGCCAACGACCGTCGCGGCCCATCTTGTAGCCCGTGTTCTCAATAATATAATAAAAGATGAAAAGCAGAACCGAAATGACGACTGGCATGCCAAGACCGCCCTTGCGGATGATAGCACCCAAAGGCGCGCCCAGGAAGAAAAAGATGAGACAAGCCAACGACAGGGTGAACTTGCGCTGGAGCTCAATCTGGTGACGGCGCATGTTTTTGGCATCGTCGGCCATGGTGAACGCCTTGAAATCGGTGTTCTGCATGGCAGAAGTGGCCTGCTGCAAGGCTTGAGCCACCACCGAGAGCTTGCCGTTGTTGTCGAGGGCGTCGAAGAGCGAGTCGAGATTGACGTTGTGCTTCACGGCCACCTCGGGCACAGCTTCGAGCACAGGCTTGTTGTCTTTGATGACAACGCGCTTCGACTGAACGCCGCACACGGGGTCGAGCTTGAGCTGCTTTCCGATGTCGTCGCCCACCGAGTCGCACTTAGCCCTGATGGAGTCGATAGAGTGGTTGAGCTCCTTGATGTTTTTGCCTATATACTGAGAACGCATGGCATTGTCGTCCATCTTGGTGAAAGTGGCATCATAGGAAATCAAAATCACCTTGTCGTGATAGGTCTCGCGACGGAACATGTCGGAGCCGAAAGAAGAACCCGAGGTGCCACCCTGCCCCAGGTCTTCGTACCAATTGCCATGGTAGAGCTTGAGCAGGATGTGCTTTTTATCTTGTGTGTAGTTGAGCTTGGCCGAGTCGGCTGTGACAATGCGAGGATAATTGGATGCCGACGACACATCGTAGATAATGACATCGTAGAGCATGTCGTTGACTTTGTCCTTACGCTTGACGTAGACGTTGAAACCAGGAATCTCAGAGTTGATTTCTCCCGGGGTAATTGACAAGGAGGCCGACTTCTCGCGGGCCGAAAAAAGCAACGTCCACATCTGCACCTGAGTCTTGGGCAAGACATCGTTCTGAAAGAAAAAGGCACCAACTGCGATGAGGCCAACGAAAACGATGAGGGGCTTCATCACGGTGATGAGCGATATGCCCGACGACTTGAGCGCCGTGAGCTCGACGTGCTCGCCCAGGTTGCCAAAGGTCATGAGCGAGGCAAGCAATATTGCCAAGGGCAGCGCCATGGGCACCATGGAGCAGGCCGCATAGAAGAAGAGCTCGCCCAAGGTAGCCATGTCGAGACCCTTGCCCACAAGGTCGTTGATGTAGCGAAAAAGGAACTGCATCATCAGGATAAAAAGGCAGATAAAAAAGGTCATGCACAACTGCGGAAAGAAGCGCATGAGCATGAAAGAGTTCAACCTTTTTATCCTAAAAAAATTCACTGCAATTGGTGATTTATCGGTGCAAAAGTAGCAATAAAATGGCTAATGCACAAAGGAAGCGCAACAAATATAAAGGTATGGGGGCATCGCCCCCGCCCTGTCACAAGCCAAGACGGCGCTTGAGTGCGGCTATCGACTGGTTCCACATGTCTTTGCTTTCGGGCACGTCGCCAGGCGAGTCGGCAAAATCGGTAATCTGGAGCGTCTTGTTGTCGGTGAGTTCCGAGACGAGAATGCGCATTTCAAAGAAAGTGCGCTCGCGGCCGTCGTCCTTCCAGTGGAAACGAGCGTAGACGCCGCTGCGCACCGAGACCAGCGCGGCTTGTTGCGGCACGTCGTCCCAAATGAAAGTGAAAGTCTTGCCATTTTGCCTGACCTCGTCGGCAAACCATTGTTCCAGTCCGTGAGGCATGAAGATGTATTGCCAGAGCAGCGTGACGGGCACACCCTGCATGTCGTATTCTATTTTGAATTGTGTTTTTGCCATGTAACCTTGTATTATGATAGTGTACACATATTGCGACTGCAAAATAAATACAATAAATTGTTACTTTCAAATCCCAGGGCCAATATTATAGCAAGGCACGCTCACAAAAAAGCCCCCTTTAGGTTAACTGCCACTATTTGCACGTTTTGAGACAGCGGCAAAAAAGATTAGTTCTTTAGGACAACGACAAAGATCCCGGCTCAGGCCGCAAGGGAGTTGAAAGAAGACTTGGTTATATCTACGGTGAAGGCGCGGGGTAAAAACTGTGATGAGGCGGTTTGCCATGAATTTTGAAATAATTATATAGGAAAGGATGGGAAAAAAGCCGCTCTAATTTTTAAATGTGCAAATAATTAGCTAATTTTGCAATCAGATATAAAACAACGAAAATCCATCATGATGGAGCCATTATTTGAAAAATTAAAATCGAACGCTGTTGCACACCGCCAGTGCATCATTTTACCCGAGAGCACAGAGCCCCGCACTCTGACTGCCGCCGACAAAATCATAGGCGACAAGGTTGCCGACATTGTCCTGATAGGTCATGCCGACGAAATCGACGCAAAAGTAAAAGAATTGGGATTAACCCATATAGGTGAAGCCAGAATTATAAATCCAGACGATGAAGAAGCTAACGAAAAATACGCACAGCTCTTCTACGAGCTGCGCAAGAGCAAAGGTATCACCATTGAGGATGCCCGAAAGAAAATACACGACCCCTTGTACCTCGGTTGCCTACTCATCAAGAACGGTGAAGCCGATGGTCAGGTGGCCGGTGCCTTGAACACGACGGGCAACGTGCTGCGTGCAGCCTTCCAGGTGCTGAAGACAGCCCCAGGCGTGAGCGTGGTTTCGGGAGCATTCATCATGATACTCAAGGGCGAGGCAGCCAAGCTGTACGGGCAAGACGGCATCATGGTGTTTGCCGACTGTGCTGTGATGCCCGACCCCGACGAGAAGCAACTGGCCCAAGTGGCCGTGTCGACTGCCAAGACTGCCAGGGAAATCGCCGGTATCGACCCAGTGGTAGCCATGCTAAGCTTCTCGACCAAGGGCAGTGCCAGCAGCGACAGTGTGACCAAGGTGGCGAATGCAACTGCAATAGCCAAAGAGATGGATCCCACATTGAAAATAGACGGAGAGCTGCAAGCCGATGCCGCTATCGTGCCCAGCGTGGGTGCAAGCAAAGCTCCAGGCAGCACGGTTGCCGGCCATGCCAACGTGCTGGTATTCCCCGACCTGGGCGTGGGCAACATTGCCTACAAACTTGTGCAACGCTTGTCGGGAGCCACAGCTGCAGGCCCGGTGCTTCAAGGACTTGCCGCCCCTGTCAACGACCTGTCGCGTGGATGCTCGTGGGAAGACATATACAAGACCATTGTCATCACATGCAACCAGGCAATAAATAGGAAATAAACAAAACAGCTATACCCCAAGACAAATACATGAATATATTAGTGCTTAATTGCGGAAGCAGTTCCGTAAAATATAAACTCATCGAGATAAAAGCCAACAAGGTGCTGGCCGAAGGCGGCATTGAGAAAATAGGGCTGCCCGATGCTTTCATCAAGTTTAAGAGCGATGGCAAGAAAATACAGCAAGACCTTGACATCAGCGACCACACAGGAGCCATAAAGGCAATACTCGACAATCTCACGAGCAAGCAATATGGATGCATCAAGAGTTTTGACGAGATTGATGCCGTGGGACACCGCGTGGTGCACGGCGGGGAGAAGTTCAACAAGAGCATGCTCATCAACCAGGAAGTCATCGACATGATCAAGGAGTGCTATGGCATAGCCCCGCTTCACAATCCTGTGAACATGGCAGGCATCAATGCCATCACAGCCATATTGCCCCATGTGCCCCAGGTGGCAGTGTTTGACACGGCATTCCACCAGACGATGCCCCCCAAGGCCTACATGTATGCCCTACCTTATAAATACTACATTATCGACCACGTGAGGCGCTATGGCTTCCACGGCACGAGTCACCGCTATGTGACACAACGCGTGTGCCAGTATCTGGGCGTGAACAAGGAGGAAAAGAAAATCATCACATGCCACATAGGCAATGGCGGCAGCATCACTGCCGTGTATCACGGCCGGAGCATCGACACGACGATGGGCCTGACGCCCACCGAGGGCTTGATGATGGGCACTCGCTGCGGCGACGTGGACTCTGGAGCACTCCTGTACTTGATGGAGAAGCACCACCTCAACTCTCGCGGCATGCTTGAAATCACCAACAAGCTGAGCGGCATACTTGGCATAACGGGCATATCGCCCGACATGCGAGAAGTGAATGCGGCAGCTGCCGAAGGCGATGACCGCGCCCAACTGGGGCTCGACATGTATGAGCACCGCATCACCAAATACATTGGAGCATTTGCCGCCGAGATGAACGGTGTAGACATTATTGTGTTTACCGGCGGTGTGGGCGAGCATCAAGCCAACCTGCGGGCCAACGTGTGCCGCACGTTGGGCTACATGGGCGTGGAGATAGACGACAAGGTGAACGATGCCAACAATGGCGACGAGGAGGTGATAAGCACCGAGCGCAGCCGCGTGAAGGTGGTTGTGATTCCTACCGACGAGGAATATATGATTGCCAAGGACACCGAGGCCATTGTCGAAGGCCGGGAGCCCTAAAGCGTGCCCCTCGCCTGCTCCCTCTATTGAGAACAACGATTTCAACACCAACTGGCGCTTGCACGCTGGTTGGTGTTTTTTTTGTAGCGGCCGTGTGGCGAGCCTGCGATTGTTGCAAAAGGAAAACGTTGCAGCCAAACTAGAGCAGAAAAATAAGGAAATAGAGAAATTAAGGAAAAATTTCCTTATTTTTCAAAAAAAGTTTTGCCATGATAAAAAAAATATATACTTTAGAGCGCTTTTTAAAGCGGCTTGAATAATTGAAAAATTTTTCAGGTCGAAGAGCCTGTTAACATAACAAAATATACAATTACTAACCGATAAACAACTGTATTATGGAAGTAAAAAATGCATCGGCCGGCACAATGGAGTCTGGCGATATCCTCATTCAGATATTTCCATCTGATGCCGAAGGCGTGCAAATCAGTTTAGACAGTACAGTCGCCTATCAATTTGGCGATCAAATCAAGACTGTGATTACTGAGACATTACAAGGTCTTGGCATTGATCATGTGGCCGTAAAGGCTACCGACAAGGGTGCACTCGACTGCACCATACGTGCTCGCGTCACCGCCGCCGCCGTGCGTGCGACAGGAAAAGACGTGTGGGCCTAATTGTTTTTACAACCTTCTAATTACATTACTTTATGGAACGTTTAAGGAGAACAATGATGTTCGTTCCTGGCAACAATCCGGGAATGATGCAAGACGCGTTTATCTATGGTCCCGACTCGATCATGCTCGATCTTGAGGATTCGGTGACTATGGCAGAGAAAGATAGCGCGCGCCTGCTGGTTTACAATGCACTGAAGACAATCGACTACGGCAACACCGAAATGGTGGTGCGCATCAACCCCCTGAACACGCCCTATGGCAAAAAAGACATTGAGGCAGTGGTGAAAGCGGGTGTCGACGTGATACGCATGCCCAAGACCGAAACAGCCGAAGAGGTGGTAGAGGTTGAACGCGAAATCGAGAAAGTGGAAAAAGAGATAGGTTGCCTGGGACGCACCCAAATCATGGCTGCCATAGAGAGCGCACTCGGCATTGTAAATGCCTATGCCATAGCCACGGCATCGAAACGCATGATGGGCATCGCCCTTGGTGCCGAGGACTATAGCGCCAACTTGAAGACGCAGCGCACCCCTGGCGGAGCCGAGTTGCTGCTGGCACGCGAGACGATAGTGGTTGCAGCACGAGCCGCAGGCATTGCTGCACTCGACACAGTGTATAGCAACTTAAACGACATGGACACCTTCCGCAAAGAAGTTGAACTGATAAAGACACTGGGATTTGACGGCAAGTCGATCATCAATCCACGTCAAATCGAGATAGTGAACGAAGTGTTCACGCCGAGTGAGAAAGCCATCGAGAAGAGCAAGGTCATACTGGCCGCCATCAAAGAAGCTGAGCAGCGCGGCAGCGGTGTGATCGCGGTGAACGGCAAGATGATCGACCGGCCGGTAGTGCTGAGAGCCCAACGTACAATCGACCTGGCCATAGCGTCGGGTGTTTTAAGCAAGGAGGAATTGTCATGAACACATATAAAGACAGAACACAACTTATAGAGGCCGCTGCCAAAACCATGGGCGTGCCAGTATACCACGAGAGTGCCGAAACCAAAGATATAATGCCTCGCCAAGACCTGCAGAAGGTGTGCAGCAAGGTGGTAACACTTGAGGAAGCAATCAAGAAAACCGGCCTCAAAGACGGGATGACAATATCGTTTCACCACCACTTCCGCGGTGGTGACAAAGTCGTAAACCTGGTAGTGGGCACACTGGCCAAGATGGGGTTCAAGAACCTGAAGCTCGCAGCATCGAGCCTGCAAGACGTGCACGAGCCACTGATCGAGCACATAAAGAACGGCGTGATAACCGAGATTTCCACCTCGGGCATGCGCGGTGAGCTGGCCCGCGAGATCTCTCACGGCCTCATGGAGAAGCCAGTGATATTCCGGTCACACGGCGGTCGCGGCAGTGCAATCGTGAACGGCGACCTGCACATCGACGTGGCCTTTTTGGGCGCCTCGTCGTGCGACCCGCTGGGCAATGCCTGCGGCTACTCGCGGTCGGAGAAAGCAAAGTCGATATGTGGCTCTTTGGGCTACGCCCTGCCCGATGCACATTATGCCGACAAGGTGGTAATACTCACCGACGACCTTGTAGCCTACCCCAACACCCCAAATTCGATATCGGAGCACGACGTCGACTATGTGGTAGAAGTGCCCTCGGTGGGCGACTCGTCGAAGATTGCCTCGGGAGCGATACGCGACACCAAGAATCCTCGCGACATACTCCTGGCAAAAGAGGCAGCCAAGGTTATCATCAACAGCGGTTATTTCAAAGACGGATTTTCGATACAGACAGGCTCTGGCGGTGCATCGCTGGCAGCGGTGAAATACATACGCGAGAGCATGATCAACCAGGGTGTGAAAGCAAGCTTTGCCCTGGGCGGCATCACAGCCCACATGGTGAAGATGCACGAGGAGGGACTCATATACCGCCTCATCGATGTGCAGTCGTTTGACAAGGTTGCAGCCGAGTCGCTCAAGAACGACGCCATGCACAAGGAGGTGGCCTCCAACGAGTATGCAGCCAAGGATGAAGCAGGCTCGGCAACTCACTATCTCGACATAGTCATTTTGTCGGCACTCGAGGTCGATGTCAACTTCAATGTAAACGTGCTGGTGGGCAGCGACGGCATCATACGCGGAGCCATAGGCGGGCACCCCGACACTGCCGAGGACGCAGCGTTGAGCATCATCGTGTGCCCGCTGCTGCGCGGCCGCATTCCATGCGTTGTCGACGAGGTGACGACCCTCATCACCCCAGGGTCGTCGGTCGATGTGGTGGTGACCGAATATGGCATCGCAGTGAACCCACGCCGTGCCGAGCTCAAGGAGCGCCTCACCAAGGCCGGGCTCAAGGTTGTAGATATACATGAGTTGAAAGACAAAGCCTTGAAGGTGATAGGCCAACCCGCCCCTATACCATTTGGCGACAAGGTGGTGGGAATCGTCATGAACCGCGACGGGTCGGTGCTCGATGTGATCAAGAACGTTGTAGAACCTTCATAATAAGTATCTGTAGCAATGGAAATTTCGCTCGACCAATTGCTGGCAAGCCGCGACGACCGCTGGCATCGCCAGCGAGAGCTACTCAAGGCCTACCCTGAGCTCACGCTGGTGTGCCTCACCGTGGTCATGCCTGGCAAGGTCAAGCGAAATTTCCATTCACTCATTGTGGCACAAGCAGCTATCACTGCTCTCATCAACACCTACGGCACCGACATCAAGCGCCTCATTGCGCGAGACCAGAGCACAGGCTACGAGGCCTATGCCATGTGCGACCTGCCCATCGACGAAGCCAAAAGGCTGGCCGTGAAAATAGAAGACAGCCACGAACTGGGACGACTCTTCGACATCGACGTCATAAGCAAAGACGGCAGTCCCGTTTCGCGCCAAGCACTTGGCTTGCAGGCTCGGCGATGCCTGCTGTGCGAGCGAGAGGCACGCTACTGCATGCGCAACCACACGCACACCCAAGAGCAGCTGCAAGAGAAAATCAGCAAAATGGTTAACGACTATGTACAGCGACTTTGAAATAAGACAACTGCCTTTATCAATCAAGAGCTGCCATAAAAAAGTTGAACAATTTCTTGCCGAAAACGGTCTGCGGCTTGAGCCGGTCGACTACTACGCAGCGATTTTTGAACGCGACAGCGACGTGATGCTGGCTGGAGGCGGCTTGAAGGCCGACGTGATGAAATGTGTGGCTGTGAGCAGCACGCTCAGAGACGAAGGCTTGTGCCTGATGCTCATTTCACACTTGATTTCGACAGCCCAGGCACGTGGCACAACGTGTGTGAAAGTGTTCACTAAACCTGAAAATGAAAGCATCTTTGCCTCGGCATCGTTTCACACCATCGCCCGAAGCGACAAAGCAATATTGATGGAAAACGGAAATGGCCTCGACAGCTACTGCAACTATCTCTCGACGTTGAAGCAACCGGGCGAAAACGGAATAATCGTGATGAATGCCAATCCTTTCACTCTGGGTCACCAGTACTTGATACAGCAAGCAGCTGCCCAAGTCGATCACCTATATGTGATATTGGTCAAGGAGGATTGCTCGGAGTATGCCTATAGTGAACGATTGAGCATGGTAAAAGACGGTTGCCTGCACGTGCCCAATGCGACAGTGTGCGAAGGAAGCAGCTACATGGTGTCGGCAGCCACATTTCCGTCTTATTTCCTAAAAAGAATAGAAGACCGTACCGACACTTATATCGCACTCGATCTTGACCTCTATGCCAAGCACATTGCACCAGCGCTGGGAGTGAGGACAAGATATGTGGGCACCGAGCCACACGACGAGTCGACACGCCGCTACAATGAGTTGATGAAAGCATGCAGCCACATGCGGGTCAAAGAGATTGAACGCCTCGACGACATATCGGCATCGCGTGTGCGCAAGGCAACGACCCTGTCGAGCGTGTTGACATGGGTGCCACCCACAACAGTGCCCCACGTCGTTGCCCACATGGCCGCGCATGCCTTGAAAGCCGAACTCGACACTACGCCGAAGCCTGGGCTGGTCGACCTCGTCGACAGCGGCTCGCACACCGACATGGACCATGCACTGATGACAACCAGCATCAAGAGCTTGATGCAATACTTCGTGACGCTGGCACAAGCAGGAAACTCGCAGGAGCTGCCCGACGCGGCCAGCATCAGGAGAACAGGCATCGAGGCCGAGAAGGCAATGTTGCAGTCTACAGGTGGAGTAAACACCCACAAGGGAGCCCTCTTCTCGATGGGACTGACCATTGTGGCAGCATCGCACCTGCTACACAAGCACGGCCACATCGACAAGAAGGCTCTGCAACAAGACATCGCTGCACTGGCCGGAAAGCTATCGGAGGCCAAAGGCACCCACGGGGCACAAGTGCTGGGCAAGGTGAATGTGAAGGGCGCACTTGCAATGGCCCGCAGCGGCTATGAGCAACTGTTCGACTCGTGGCTGCCGTTTTGGGACCAAAACAGGCACGATGCCCATGCACTGCACAAGACCTTGTTGCTCATCATGTCGCAGCTCGACGACACCAACGTGTACTACCGGTGTGGTGCAGCTGTAGCCCAACAGGTGAAGCATGAGGCCGAGGCCTTGCTTGCCGACTTCACAGTCGAAAAGCTAAAAGACATGAACCGCTCGTTTATAGCTCGCAACATCTCGCCAGGAGGTGCTGCCGACATGCTCTCTCTCACTGTATTCATCGACACCATTACGAGATGAACACAGTAAACAAAAAAAACGTGTAACAAGACGTAAAAAAAACACAATATCACAACTTAACTAATTTTACTAAAACCAACATGATAGATCTTATCAAGCAAGGAGTGTACCTGCTCCATGGTACCGAGATCAAGAAGGATGCCACTGGCATGCCAAGTCCCGATGAAGCTCGTGAAAACACCATCACCTATGGCATTTTGCGTGCCCATGACGTCGACCACAGCAAAGGCAAGAGGATGAGAATCAAGTTTGATGCCATGATGTCGCACGACATCACCTATGTGGGCATCATTCAGACGGCCCGCGCCAGCGGTCTTGAAAAATTCCCATTGCCCTATGCAATGACCAACTGCCACAACTCGCTGTGCGCTGTGGGCGGAACCATCAACGAAGACGACCACGTTTTCGGCCTCTCGGCGGCCAAGAAGTACGGTGGCATCTATGTGCCCGCCAACCAAGCTGTGATCCACCAGTTTGCCCGCGAGGAAATGGTGAAATGCGGCAACATGATACTGGGCTCAGACAGCCACACGCGCTACGGCTCGCTGGGCAACATGGGCGTGGGTGAAGGCGGCGGCGAGCTCGTGAAGCAGCTGCTCAACAACACCTGGGACATCAATGCTCCCGAGGTAGTGCTGGTGTGGCTTGAGGGAAGTCCCCGCAAGGGCATAGGTCCTCACGATGTGGCCATCTCGCTGGTGAAAGCCACCTTCGAGAGCGGATTTGTAAAGAACAAGGTGCTCGAGTTTGCCGGCCCTGGCGTGAAGAACCTGCCCATCGACTTCCGCAATGGCATCGATATCATGACCACCGAGACCACATGCTTGAGCTCGATATGGATCACCGACGACGAGGTGAAGCATCACTACGAGATACACAAGCGTCCTGCCGACTTCAAGGTGCTGCAACCTGGCGATGTCGCCTACTATGACGCCATGATACGCATCGACCTGTCGACCCAGGAGTCGATGATCGCCCTGCCCTATCACCCCTCGCATGCATTCACAATACACGAGTTGCAAGAGAACCCTGTCGAGATCCTGCACCAGGTAGAGGAAGACACCAAGCGCCGCTACGGCGAGAAAGTGCATTGCGACCTTGTCGACAAGGTGCACAACGGCAAGGTAATGGCCGACCAGGGCATCATTGCCGGCTGTGCAGGTGGCACCTACGACAACCTGGCTGCCGCCGCTGCGATCATGAACGGCAAGTCGATAGGCAACAGCTACTTCACCATGTCGGCCTATCCGCAATCGGTACCCGTGTTTATGGCAGCTGCACGCGGCCACATCATCGAGGAGCTGCTCGAGACGGGATGCATCATCAAGCCAGCATTCTGTGGCCCGTGCTTCGGTGCTGGCGACGTGCCTGCCAACAACGGTCTGTCGATACGCCACACAACCCGCAACTTCCCCAACCGCGAAGGCTCGAAGCCTGCCCAAGGCCAAATATCGCTCGTGGCCCTCATGGATGCACGCTCGATTGCTGCAACAGCTGCCAACGGCGGTGTGATCACAGCAGGCACCGACGTCGACTACACCGACAACCACAAGCCCTATGAGTTTGACGAGAAAATATATGCCCGCCGTGTATTCAACGGCTATGGCAAAGCCGACCCCAGCGTGGAACTGCGCTATGGACCCAACATCAAAGACTGGCCCAAGATGTATCCCATGATGGACAACATGCTGCTCGAACTCGCTGCCGTGATTCACGACCCAGTGACGACAACCGACGAGCTTATACCCTCGGGCGAAACCTCGAGCTACCGCTCCAACCCGCTCAAGCTGTCGGAATTTGCTCTGTCGCGCCGCGTGCCCGAATATGTGGGCCTGAGCAAGCGCATCCAGAGCCAAGACCTGGAGCGCCGCGCCGGCAAGTGCCCGCAGCACGTGAAAGACGCTCTCGACAAGGTGGGCGCCAGCGCCGACAACACCTCTTTCGGCTCGTGCGTGTTTGCCAACAAGCCCGGCGACGGCTCGGCACGCGAGCAGGCAGCATCGTGCCAGAAGGTGCTGGGCGGCGATGCCAACATCTGCTATGAGTATGCCACCAAGCGCTACCGCAGCAACTGCATCAATTGGGGCATTGTGCCGTTCACCATCGATGCCGAGACCAAGTTTGACTACAAGGCTGGCGACTTCGTCTATGTGCCCGGCTTGCGCCAAGCCATCATCGACGGCAAGGAGGAAATCGATGCCAAGGTCATCGCTGGCGGCGAGGTAAAAGACCTGCATCTGCACTTCACCAATCTCACCAAGGATGAGCGCGAAATTCTGGTCGACGGCTGCTTGATGAACTACTATGCAGCCCGCAAGAAATAAAAAAAACGCAACACATGCGGGCACTCTCCAGTAGCGCGCATGTGCGAGCACTTGACCACAGCATTCGGTCCATAGGATGCCATTAGAAATGCCAGGGGCTTTCTATGGACCGTTTTAAAAACAATAAACAAATTCCATTCATTAATATAAACAAAACTACAACCCAACATGGAAAAAATCAAAATGCAGACTCCTCTCGTTGAGATGGACGGCGACGAAATGACAAGAATATTGTGGAAGATGATCAAGGACGAGCTCATACTCCCCTTTGTCGACCTCAAGACCGAATACTACGACTTGGGCTTGCCCAAGCGCGACGCTACCGGCGACCAAATCACCGTGGAGGCTGCCGAAGCCACCAAGAAATATGGCGTGGCTGTGAAATGCGCCACCATCACCCCCAATGCCAAGCGCATGGACGAGTACAAGCTGCACCAGATGTGGAAGAGTCCCAATGGCACCATTCGCTCGATACTCGACGGCACGGTGTTCCGCACCCCCATCACGATACCCTCGATCAAGCCCGTGGTGAAAAACTGGGAGCAACCCATCACCATCGCCCGTCACGCCTATGGCGACGTGTACAAGAGCGTGGAAATGCGCGTGCCCGAGGCTGGCGTTGCCAAGCTGGTGTTCGACGGCGAGAGCGGCAAGCACGAGGAGGTAGTGATACACAACTTCAAGGGCGCAGGCGTGCTGCAAGGCATGCACAACCTCGACAAGAGCATCACCAGCTTTGCCCACAGCTGCTTCAAGTATGCTCTCGACACCAACAAGGACCTGTGGTTTGCCACCAAAGACACCATCTCGAAGAAATATGACGGCCAGTTCCGCGAGATCTTTGAGAAGGTATATGAGGAGCACTACAAGGCCGAGTTTGAGAAGCGCGGTCTGGAATACTTCTACACCCTCATCGACGATGCAGTGGCCCGCGTGGTGCGCAGCAAGGGCGGCTACATATGGGCTTGCAAGAACTACGACGGCGACGTGATGAGCGACATGATATCGACAGCCTTCGGCTCGCTGGCCATGATGACGAGTGTGCTCGTGAGCCCCGACGGCAACTACGAGTATGAGGCAGCCCACGGCACCGTGACACGCCACTACTACAAGTATCTCAAGGGCGAGGAAACCTCGACCAACCCCATTGCCACAATATTTGCCTGGAGCGGCGCCCTGCGCAAGCGCGGCGAGAAAGACGGCATCAAGGAGTTGATGAACTTTGCCGACCAGCTTGAGGGCGCTTGCTTCGACACGCTCAACGAGGGCACTGCCACCAAGGACCTGGTGAACCTCATGGAAGGCATCACGCCCAAGCAGGTGAACAGCGCCGACTTCATCGCCGCCATTCGCTCGCACCTTGAGCAACGGCTTGCCTAAGAAGTGCAACAAGCAGTAGAACTTCACTGCGATAATGCAATGACCATATAACAATGGCTGCCGAATACCACACCACAGGTTTCGGCAGCCATGTTGTTTCAATCCATTACAGGCATAAAAAAACGCGTTGAAATATCAACGCGCTTTACTTGTAGTAGTGGTACTGGGAATCGAACCCAGATTGCAAGATTGAGAATCTTGTGGCCTAACCGTTAGCCGATACCACCTGATTGCGAGTGCAAAGGTAGCGCATTTCCCCATTCACTCCAAATTTTTCTATGATTTTTTTGAAAAAATTTTTACTTTTGTTTTTCCAAGGCATTACACGAAACACTTAAAATGGCACAACACAACACTTTAGGCTTCGAGGGCGAGCAAGCAGCCGCCGAGTTTATCATCAAGCAAGGATGGACCGTGAGAGAGCGCAACTGGAAAATGGGCAATCTCGAAATCGACATCGTGGCCGAAACACCGGGGCGACTACACATCGTGGAGGTGAAGACACGCAGCCACGACGACAAGTTCGACCCCATGAAAGCCGTGGGGCCGGCCAAGCAGCGGCACCTCATCAACGCCGCCAACGGCTATATCAACTACTATCACCTGAAAATGGAAATACAATACGATGTCGTGATCGTGGTGGGCCAACCCGGCAGTTTCAAGATACAGTTCATCCCCGACGCTTTCTACCCCCGCCTGCGCTCCTACCGTTAGCCCCCTCCCTCAACAACAAAAATTGCTGCTAAAACAAAAGCATCACTTCACAATTGCATTCATGTGCGGGAAAAAGATATAAACAGGCACAATGAGAATAATAGAAGACAAAATTAGGTAAAAGTGACAAAAATGATTAACTTTACACTTGTTAAGCCTGTGTGGGCACGCAAGCACTCACAGTACTGTGACCAATAGAAGAGGAAAGCAGAAGCAATTGAAAATAAACGACAATACACCTAAGAACAGTAGCAAGATGAAACTCGAAGGAAGAAAACTATTGCGCCAAGCAGCAATATTGCTGGCGGCAATGTGGGCTCTGGGCACTTCGGCTCAAGTCGCAGGCACCGCCCAAGGCAACGACAAGGCCCCACAACAGCAAGCGAAAGACAGCATTATTGTGGCTCAAGAGCCTCCCAGGTTTCCGGGGGGTACATACGGGCTCATGCGCTATGTTGCCTCACGATTGAAGTACCCCGAGTCGGCCGTCATGCAGGGCATTGAGGGCAAAGTCGTCGTGGAATTTGTAGTCAAAAGCGACGGCACGATTGGAGATGTGAGAATCAAGCGCAGCCTTACCCCTGAATGCGACTATGAGGCCCTAACCGTGGTCAAAAGTCTGCCCACGTTCACTCCCGGCCGAGAAAACGGCAAGCCGGTAAACACATGGTACACCCTGCCCATCACGTTTAAGCTGCCCCACAGGTAATAATGCAACGAGGCTGCATCGCACGTGATGCAGCCTCGTTGTGAAAGTTTAAATGCGGTCAGAAGTCGCAAGCCATCAGTCAAGCTTGTGGATAATGAGACCCGAGCGCAACTTGGGCTCAAACCACGTGGCCTTGGGGGGCATGATCTTGCCCGAGTCGGCAATGTTGATGATCTGCTGCATGGTGACGGGATAGAGCGCAAGCGCCATCTTCATCTCGCCCGAGTCGACACGACGCTTGAGCTCCTCGAGGCCGCGTATGCCACCCACAAAGTCGATGCGCTTGTCGGTGCGCAGGTCGACGATGCCCAGGATGTCGCGCAAGATGTAGTCGGACGAAATCTTCACGTCGAGCACACCTATGGGATCGTTGTCGTCGTAGGTACCCGGCTTGGCTGTGAGCGAGTACCACTTGCCACCCAGGTAGAGCGAGAAGTTGTGCAGCGCAGCCGGGCGATAGATCTCGGTGCCCTTGCACTCCACGTCGAAGTGCTCTCTCACCTTGTCGAGGAATTGCTCCTCGCTGAGCCCGTTCAAGTCCTTCACCACACGGTTATAGTCCATCACCTTCAAGTGCGACTGGGGGAAGCACACAGCCAGCAGGTAGTTGTATTCTTCCTTGCCTGTGTGGTTAGGGTCGGCCTTGGCCTTCTCCTCGCCCACATGGGCTGCGGCGGCAGTGCGATGGTGGCCATCGGCAATGTAGAGATAGGGTATCGATGCAAAGGCCTGGGTGATGGTCTTGATGATGTTGTCGTCGGAAATCACCCACAGACGATGCCCAATGCCGTCTTCTGAAACGAAGTCGTATTCGGGCTCGGTGCGTGCCGTGTCGGCAATGACCTTGCCCAGCACCTCATTGTCGGGGAATGCTAGGAATACGGGCTCGATGTTGGCGTTGGTCACCTCGATGTGGTGCATGCGGTCAACCTCTTTCTCACGCCGTGTGAGCTCATGCTTCTTGATGCGACCCGTCAAGTAGTCGTTGACACTTGCAGCCACCACGATGCCATACTGGGTGCGGCCGTCCATCGTCTGAGCATAGATGTAATACTCCTCTTTGGGGTCCTGCACCAGCCAGCCCATGTCTTGGAACTTCTTGAAATTCTCTACTGCACGCGAGTAGACGGCAGGATCGTCCTCGGCTGTGCCAGGAGCAAAATCGATTTCGGGCTTGATGATGTGATACAGCGACTTCTCGTTGCCTTCGGCCTCCTTGCGAGCTTCCTCGCTCGAGAGCACATCATAAGGTTTAGACGCTACTTGATCGACCAATTGCTTGGGAGGGCGCAAGCCCTTGAAAGGTTTAACTTTTGCCATGATAAATAGGTTTTAGATAGCTGTTTTAAAATGAAATTGTGATGATTATATTATTTTTAGAAGGGTAAATCTATATGAAAGAAACAAAGAGACGTGGGGTAGGTAACGCACAGTAGCACGCCCCTCCCCCACCACTCTATGTAGGTGTCACTTGTCGAGCATGATCGTCTGCTCCCGGTCGGGACCTACCGAGACGATTGTAATGGGCACGCCCAGGCGATCCTCAAGGAACTTGACGTAGTCGTTGAACTCCTGCGGGAACTCGCTGGCACTTGTCATCTTGGTCATGTCGGCATTCCAGCCCTTCATCTCGGTATAGACGGGCTTCACATCCTTGGCGATCGAGAAGGGGAAATCGCGGGTCACCTTGCCATCGATCTCATAGGCATCGCAAGCCTTCACTGTCTCAAAGCCGTCGAGCACATCGCTCTTCATCATGATGAGCTGAGTCACGCCGTTGAGCATGATTGTGTAGCGCAGGGCCACCAGGTCGATCCAGCCGCAACGACGCTCGCGACCGGTGACTGCGCCATACTCGTGACCGATGTGGCGTATTTTGTTGCCGGTCTCGTCGAAGAGCTCGGTGGGGAACGGACCGCTGCCCACACGGGTGCAATAGGCCTTGAAGATGCCATATACCTCGCCTATCTTGCGGGGAGCCACACCCAGACCGCTGCATGCACCGGCACAGATGGTGTTGCTGCTGGTAACAAACGGATAGGAGCCAAAGTCGACGTCGAGCATGCTGCCTTGAGCTCCCTCACACAACACATTCTTGCCAGCTTCCAACTGGTGGTTGATGTAGAACTCGCTGTCGATCAGGTCAAACTGCTTGAGGTAGTCGATGCCTGCAAACCACAGCTTCTCGGCACTGGCCACATCGGGCTCCTCGCCGTTGATGGCCTTGAAGAGCTTCATGTGGCGGGCCTTGGCACCCTCATACTTCGACTTGAAGTTGTCGAAGATGTCGCCTATGCGCAGACCGTCGCGGCTCACCTTGTCGGTGTAGGTGGGGCCAATGCCTTTTCCCGTTGTTCCTATTTTGCTCTCACCTTTCAGCTTCTCGTAGGTGGCATCGAGCAACCTGTGGGTGGGCAAGATGAGATGAGCTTTTTTGGAAATTTTCAGAACTTTAGTGATGTCGACGCCACTTTTCTCAAGCTCCTTGGCTTCGTCCATAAAGAGCACAGGGTCGAGGACAACACCGTTGCCAATCACGTTCACCTGGTTGTGCTGGAAAATGCCTGAGGGGATTGACCGCAGTACATAATGATGCCCCTCAAACTCCAAGGTGTGGCCGGCATTGGGGCCACCTTGAAAGCGGGCTACAATATCGTAACGCGGAGTGAGGACATCAACAACCTTGCCTTTGCCTTCATCTCCCCATTGCAAACCTAAAAGAACGTCTACTTTACTCATTGTTAAATTTATGATTTTATTTTTTTGAATTTAATTGACTCTTCTTTCGTCCCGACTTTTTCAACTTCCTGGCACAAGCATTGCACAGGCCATACACGCACAATGAGTAGTGCGATGTAGTGAACGCATTGTACTTGCGCGCATTCATGAAAGCCGCCAAGTTGGGATCTTTCACGTTTTTCACCTTCCCGCACACGGTGCATATCAGGTGAGTGCACTGCGTGCTGTTGACGCGCACATACTGCATCGACATGCCGTCGAGATGAAACCGCCGCAACACACCGGCCTTGAGCAAGAGCTCGACACTGTTGTAGACTGTGGCACGGCTCACGTGGTAGGCATCGGCCTCGAGCTTGAGGGCAAGGTCGTCGATGGTGAAGGCGCGTGGGAAAGTGAGCACCCTGTCGAGTATTGCAAATCGCTCGGGAGTCTTGCGATAATGCCCTGCCTCAAGAAAATCGTTGAATTTCTTGATTATTGCACTATTGTTCAACATCTCGCCCATTGCACTACTTTCAATTGACACAAAGGTAATAAGAAAAGCTACAAAAATCAAATTTAGGCTTAACAAAAAAAACAATGCCGGCACCCGGGAATTTACCCCGGCTGCCGGCACTCGATATTGATGTGCAGCAAAGCTATGAAAAAGAGTTAGAACATGCTGTCGGGATAAAAACCGCTGTCGTGCAAGGCGGCAAACTTGTCGACCACGCCCTGGCGATCAGCACTATAGGTAACACCAAACCACTTGGAATCGGTCTTGAGCACCTTCACCCGAGCCTTTTTCTCGCTTATGAGGCGATTGACCACAGTAGGAATGAAGAACTCCGACTTGGGCTCGTTGATGTGAGCCTTCAGAAACTCGACAAAAGCCTGCTCGCTGTAGTCGAAATAGTCGGGTGTGAAGCCCCAGAAGTTCATCGACACCGGCGTGTCGGGAGCAAGCTGCACACTGTGGCCCTGCTCGTCGTCGAAGAAGATGTTGTGGTTCTCGTCGTAGGCAATGCTGGTGCGCTCAACAATGCCAGTGAGATAGCCGTCGACGGTCTCGCACACGCCACGGCTCACCGACCCGCTCTCGCTCATGGTGTTGCCCACCTTGAAACCGAGCATCGAGTAGTTGTGCTTGGAGCCCTCGGGCAGGTTGCTCAGCTCCTGGGCCATCAATTCAAAACTGTTGCGACCATAGTAGTCGTCGCTATTGATGATGGCAAAAGGCTCCTTGATGACGTTGCGTCCCATCAAGAGCGCATGATTGGTGCCCCAAGGCTTGGTGCGTCCGTCCGGGCAGGTGAAGCCCTCGGGCAGGTCCTGTGTAGACTGGAACACCACCTCGACAGGGATGTGCCCTTCATACTTCGACAAAATCTTGCTGCGGAAGTCGTCCTCAAAATCCTTGCGAATCACAAACACGACCTTGCCAAAGCCTGCGTGGATAGCATCATAAATCGAATAGTCCATAATCGTCTCGCCGTGAGGTCCCAGGCCATCAAGTTGCTTCAAGCCGCCATAGCGGCTACCCATGCCAGCGGCAAGCACAAACAGTGTAGGTTTCATTTTATATCGTTAATTTTTCAATTTTTTATTCAAGGAGAGGTTTCCCTATTAAGCCTACATCCCTGAATGTAATATGTTTTGTTAATAAAAAAATTGTTTACAGTTCCTCGTCATTGGCAAGCTTGTGAGCGCCATCGCTTATCACCACAGGTATGATATCGGGTTCATGCCCATAACGTGCGGCAAACTTGGCTGTGACCGTAGCGATGAAATTGTCGTAGAGCGAGTCCTTCACCAAATTGATTGTGCATCCGCCAAAGCCGCCTCCCATGATGCGAGAGCCCGTGACGCCACATTCCCTGGCCACATCGTTGAGATAGTCGAGCTCGTCGCAACTCACCTCGTAGAGGCGCGAGAGGCCGTCGTGCGTGCCATACATGCACTCGCCCACTGTGTCGTAGTCGCCACGCTCAAGCGCATCGCACACCTTGAGCACACGCTCTTTCTCGCCGATGACATACAAGGCGCGCTTGTAGTCCTCGTCGCTCATCTTGTCGCGCGCCCCATCGAGCATGGCCATGGTAGCATCGCGCAAGGTCTCAACGCCAAGCAATCGGGCTACACGCTCACACGAAGCCCGGCGCTTGTTGTAGGGCGAATCAACGAGCTCGTGCTTCACCTTGGAATTGATGAGCACCGTCTTGTAGCCCACAGGGTTGTAGGGGTAATATTGATACTCGAGCGAGCGGCAATCGAGACGCATGAGCATGTTCTTCTTGCCAAAAATCGATGCAAACTGGTCCATGATGCCGCAGTTCACCCCACAATAGTTGTGCTCGGTTGCCTGACCTATCTTGGCCAGTTCCATCTTATCAAACTTGTTGTCGTTGAAAATATCGTTGAGGGCAAACGCGAAGCAGCTTTCCAGCGCAGCCGACGACGACAACCCTGCGCCAAGGGGCACATTGCCGGCAAACACCGTGTCGAAGCCCTTGACCGTGCCGCCGCGCTTGATAATCTCGCGGCACACCCCAAAGACGTAATCGGCCCACTGAGGCGACGGCTTGTCGGCCTCGGTCAACCCAAACTCGACATAGTCGTCGAGGTCGGCCGAGTAAGCTCTCCCCTTGTCGGTGCCATTGATGTTGATGGCAGCCAAGATATATTTGTCGATTGCACCCGGAAATACAAAGCCGCCGTTGTAATCAGTGTGTTCGCCTATCAGGTTGATGCGCCCAGCCGAGGCGTAGAACATGGGGATGCTTCCAAATCGGCTGGCAAATAGCTGCTTGAGTTTTTCCTTCATCGCTTTATATTTTTTGGTTTTAGAAGTTTGCATTTTTCAGATGACGAAATTACAATTTTTTCATTAAAACAAATGCATTTATTTTAAAATTTATGTTAACACGCATTTTTATTGCCCTGCAATGTAGATCACATTCTCATAAAACATAAAAAAAATTGCTTTTTTGAATACAAACCATTAAATTCGCAATCATTAATTTATCACACATCAACCAAACCTATTGCTTATGAAATCTCTTATTTTGATTGCAGCCTCAATGCTTTGCTTGCAAGCGGGCGGCACCACTGCAAGAAGCAATGCAACACCTCTGTCGAGGGCCTCAAGACCAAGCCACGTCATGGCAGTCAGGGCTGCTGCCACTGCTCCAATGCCCACTCAGGCAAGGGCAGAATATGAATTTTCAAAAGACATGATCACCACAACACCGGCAGGAGTTGAAACCAGCGGCATGTCGAGGAGCATGCGTTATTGCACCTTCGACGGCGAGACGCTGCAATTTGGCCAGTCTAACTACTCGGTGGCCAATATCGTAAAGGGCAACGACGGAAACTATTATTTCTCCGACCCCATATCGCAGCTCTATGCCTCCACGTGGCTGCGCTTGAGTCCGGCAAAGGGCGACACCCTCGTGGCCCGCTTCCCCCAACCCGTATTTAGCCAGCAAGACGACAACGGCAACGACGAGTACTTCTATGCATTCCCTATGAAGCTGTATCTTGAAGACGACGGCTTCGGCGGCACAACGCCCTTCTTGAAACTCGACACCCTTGATGGCGGCACAAGATTGCGCGACAGCCTGCGCTTTGTGCTGCGCAACGACTCGCTCATTCAGCTCGACGATGTGTATATGGGCCTGGTCAACGACAAGCTGCAGTGGGCCGGCTATGGCGACGGCGAGATAGTGATCAACAAAATCACAGTCCCCAAATACGAGCCCACAGCCGAGCAAATAAAAAGAGCCCAACTCTACATCATGCGCACAGGCGATGCTGACTCCACACGCGACTGGCAGGTGGTGAAGACTGTGAAAGACGGCAACGACATCTATGTGTGCAATCCCTACAACAACAGCGACAGCCAGTGGATGAAAGGCTCCTTGCAGGGCAACATGCTGCACTTCGACGGCAACCAGTACCTGGGCGTCGACTCGACCTACATGATACACCTCTATTCAAGAGCCGCCCACTACACGCTGCACGAAGAGAGCGACCCCGTGTGGGGAACCAACACAAGCTACTACACATTCAGCTTTGCACCCGCACTCGACATGCCCTATAACACTGCTGCGGGCGGCTATGGCGTGGGCGATGCAGCAGCCGACACACTGGCCTGGCTCATCAATGCCGGCAACACGGTGCCTTTCTTTGTGAGCTCCTACATCAGGCCATTGTTCTCGCCCTATGCCGACGAGGCATCGGGACCGCAAGCCCCTCAATTCCAAGCCAACCAGTGCAAGCCCTACACGACCGAAGAGGGCTATGGCTACATCACATTCAGTTACTCAAAATTTGACAAAAAAGGCCATTTCCTGAATCCATCCAAATACTTCTATCGCGTGTTTACACTGCTCACCGACGATCCCATGGAGCCTCCGCATGAGTTTGTATTTAAGGCCGACACCTATGGCTCACTCAAGAATGATGCCACACAGATCCCGGTACAATATGCCGACCGGTCCGACTTCTTTACAATGAATGGCTCTAAAGACGGCGAGCCCACCAAGGCATGGGCATCGTTCAACACCTACACCAACGATTTCAAGGCCATAGGTGTGCAGCTCGTATACGGCAACAGCGTGACCGATATCCAGTGGTGGCGCTTCCTACCAACCAGCGTGAGCACCGTGAGCAAAGATACTAAAGTCGTGTCAACCGCTTATTACGACCTCACCGGACGCCCCCTCAACGCTCCGAGCTCGGGAGTGTGCATCAAGGTCACCTACTACAACGACGGCAGCCACGTCACACAGAAGATGATCGGGACTGCACAACATTGACCCACACTTGCCGGCCACGGCAACATGAGCCTGACTGGAGACAAGGCAAGCACGGGCACAAGTGCGGCACAACTAAAATCAAAGCCAAATTGCTACCACAGCAACTTGGCTTTTAGTTACTTGTTATTAAAATACTCTGGACATGAAATAGCTTACATCCACATCATAACAAGTCATGTAGATAAAAGTTTAGTTCATAGGAAAGAAGGTTAGGCATTTTTAGACACGCAACACAGGTCATCCCATCTTGCCATTGAGGTAGGACAGCGTGCGCGGGTCCTTTGGATGAGAGAACATGGTTGTCGTGTCGTCGTATTCAATGAGGTCGCCCAGAAACATGAACATTGAGCGATCGGAGATGCGCTTGGCCTGCGACATGTTGTGAGTGACGATAAGGATGGTGACTTGCTTTTTCAAGTCGTCCATCAGTTCCTCACAATACTTTGTAGCTATGGGATCGAGAGCCGAGGTGGGCTCGTCCATCAAGAGCACATCGGGCTGAAGAGCCAAGGCACGTGCTATGCACAGGCGCTGCTGCTGCCCTCCCGAGAGGAAGGTGCCACGCTTGTTGAGCGAGTCTTTCACCTCGTTCCAAAGCGCCACGTTGCGCAGATTTGTTTCCACAATTTCATCTTTTTTCGACTTAGGCAGCCTTATGCCATTGAGCTTGTAGCCAGCCAGCACATTATCGTAGATGCTCATGGTGGGGAAAGGGTTGGGACGCTGAAAGACCATGCCTATGTGCCGGCGTTCCTCGGTGGGATCCATCTCCATCACATTCTCGCCGTTGAGCAAGATCTCGCCCGTGACGCGAATGTTGCGGTACAGCTCGTGCATGCGGTTGATGGCACGCAACAGGGTGCTCTTTCCGCATCCCGAAGGCCCCATGATAGCAGTGATTGAATTTTTCTCGATCGCCACCGTGACGTGCTTAACGGCCATCACCTTGGAGGTATAGGACACACACAGGTCTTTGATCTCCAATATAGGATTTAGTATATCTTCCATTTTTTAGCAATACGTTTTGAGAGTAAATTAAGACATAATACAAACAGGAGCAGGAACAGAGAGGCTCCCCAAATGAGGCTTTGCAGGTTGGGATCATTGAAGAAGTTCCAGATGAGCAACGGCACTGCAGCCATGGGCTTGCTCATGTTCCAGCTCACAGCAGCTCCACCCAGGGCGGTAAACATGAGGGGAGCCGTCTCGCCGGCAACGCGGGAGATGGCCAGCAGGATGCCTGTGAAGATGCTGCCCAGTGAGGCGGGGAGCATCACTTGCAGCATCACCCTCCAGTAGCTTCCTCCCAGTGCCAGGCCTGCCTCTTTCAATGCAGGCGGCAACACATTCATCGTCTCCTCGGTCGAGCGTATCACCAGTGGAAGCATCATGATAAACAAAGAAACACTGCCGGCAAATGCCGAGTAGCCCTTCATGGGGACAACCACCCAAATATAGGTGATGATGCCTATGATGATCGAAGGTGTGCCCTGCAGCAAGTCGGTCAAGTAACTCACAACCACTGCAAGCTTGCTCTTGCGGTACTCCGAGAGGCAGATGCCACACATGATGCCCACAGGTATCGAAAGTGCCGATGCCATGAGCAGCATCAAGCACGTGCCCACAATGCCATTTGCAATGCCGCCAGGCACAGGCTGACCGGCATCGGCCGCCATCATTGCCTTGACAGGGTCGGGGGTGGATTGTGTCAAGAATGTCCAGTCGAGCTGATGCCAGCCCTTGAGGAGCACCTCGCCCAGAATTGCCACAAGCGGGATGGCAGTAACGGCCGAGAGCACACAAACCATGACAAAAACCAAACGGCTCTGTGCAACTCTTATCTTGAGATTTTTTTCAAATTTCATAATAATGACGTATTTTTGATTAAACACGTTGTGCGCGACGTATCAAGATGCGACCTATCATGTTGATAACGGCAGTAATCAAAAACAGCAGCAGCCCTATAGCGATGAGCGACGACAGTTTCAGGCCATCGGCCTCGCCAAACTGGTTGGCAATGATACTGGCCATGGTGTTGGCAGTCGTGCGCAGGGTGTCGGGCACCTCGTTGGTGTTGCCGATGAGCATGGTCACCGTCATCGTTTCGCCCAGGGCACGGCCTATGGCCAAGATGTAGGCCGAAAAGATACCCGAACCAGCCACTGGGAAAATGATGTGGCGTATGACCTCGGCATGGGTCGCCCCCATGGCATAGGCGCCCTCTTTCAAGTCGTTGGGCACCATCTTGATGATCTCGGCGCTCAACGAGGCAGCATAGGGCACTATCATGATCGACAGCACAAAAGAGGCAGTGAGTATACCCGACCCCTGGGGCGACAAGTTCAAGTGCATGAAGATAGACCTGAGCACGTAGAAACCCCACAATCCATAGATGATAGAAGGGATGCCAGCGAGCAACTCGGTGACGGTGCCCAGGATGCTGGCTATTTTTCGTCCGCGGAAGTATTCGCCGGTAAACAATGCAACAGGCAACGAGAACGGAATGCACATGACAAGCGCCAGGAGGGTGGTGAGCAATGTGCCTGTAATGAATGGCAGCGCGCCATAGTTTTCCTTGCCAGCCGTAGTGACCCACTGGTCGGAAAACATGAAATGCCAAAATCCAAACCGTTCGAAGGCTCCTGATGCATCAACGGAGAGGGAATAGATGATGCCCCCTCCGATGACGGGAATAACCAATGCCGACAAAATAAGCAATACTTTAAATATTCTGTCTTGCATGTTGAAGAGCGTTTTACTTGAGAAGCGGCTGGCCGTTGTAGGTGACCGTCTTAAGATTTTCCAAGCTCAGTTTCACTGCCTTCTCGGGAAGAGGAGCATAGTGCACCTTGCTCGTCATGCTCTGCACTTTAGGATCGAGCATGTGTTTCAGCAGGTCGACCGTGGCCAGTGCCTGCTCCTTGGTGCGGTTGGAGTAATTCTGCTCCTTGTAGATAATGAGCCAGGTAAACAGGCTGATGGGATAAGCGTCCTTGCCCGATGCGTTGGTAATCGAGCAACGTGTATCGCTGGGGATATCGCCGGCTGCTGCCGAGATGCTTGCTGCCGAAGGAGTGATAAAGGCACCGCTGGCGTTCTTCACATTGGCAAAAGCGATCTTCTGGGCAAATGCATATTCCGAACCCACATAGCCTATGGAGTAGGGCGTGTTGGCAATGATGCCAGCCACACCAGGATTTCCTTTGGCAGCCTGGCCCACAGGGAAATCGACAGTCTTGCCGCTGCCGTAGGTTTTCTTCCAGTTCTCACTCACTTTAGACAGGTAGTCGGTGAAGACAAAGGTCGAGCCACTACCGTCGGAACGGTAAGCCACAATGATTTTTTGGGCGGGGAGCTTGACGCCGGCATTGATGCTCTGCAGGCGCGGATCGTTCCACATTGTGATTTTGCCTGCATAGATGTCGGCAATCACATCGCCAGCCAGGTTAAGGGTCTTCACACCAGGCAGGTTGTAGGCAAGCACGATAGCACCCATGCATGTGGGCACGTGCACCACAGGCTTCATCTTGGCCATCTCCTCGTCGCTCAGGAAAGCGTCGCTGGCTGCAAAGTCGACGATGCCATCCTTGAGATTGCGAACACCGCCGCCGCTGCCTATGCCTCCGTAGGAAACTTTTGCACCGCCGTTGTTGGCATAGTCTTCGAACACCATGTTGTAGAATGGCATTGGGAATGTGGCACCAGCACCGGTTAACTCTTGAGCTTCATGTCCGTTGTTTTTCTGTCCATTGCATGCGGTGAGGAGCAACATTGCAGCCACCGCAACCCATGTAAAATAATAACGTTTCATTGTGTTTTAAATTATTTTAAAATAAGCATTTAATAACTTTCACGCTGCAAAGTTCTATTACAATTGTAACACAGGTATTACAAACCTGTGACAATCGTGTAACAAAAAAAATCAACGTGGCACAGCAAGTGTGCAAACAGGCGCGATGAATAAAAAATTTGGAGTTAGCCGCAATTCTTATTACCTTTGACAATGGAAAATTCTGGCGGGTGCAACCCCGCATAGAGGCTCCACTGTACTTAAATGCACATGCATGTCAGGTGACATCACGACTACTCTTTGTTTATGTCTAAGATATCGATAATAATCCCTATATATAATGTGGAAGCCTATCTCCCACGTTGTGTGCACGCGGCAAGAAGCCAAACACTTGCCGACATTGAAATCATCCTGGTCGACGACGGCTCACCCGACAATTGTCCAGCCTTGTGCGACAGCTATGCCCTGGAAGACCAACGCATTAAAGTAATACACAAAAACAACGAAGGCCTGGGGCTTGCCCGCAACACGGGCATCGACGCCGCCAGCAGCGACTATGTGATGTTTGTCGACTCCGACGACTACCTTGAGCGTGACGCCTGCGAGAGACTTTACTCACATGCTGACTCCTGCAACGGGGAGGCCGACATGATCATGGGCGGCTACAACATATACCGCAACGAGAAATTCGACCGTGTGTCGCGGGACACCGATGCCACGGTTGTGCTCAACGATGCAGAATGCAAAGAGGCCATGCTCTTCATGCTGGGAAGCAACCCCGAGGCGAAATTTCCAGTGAGAAAGATAAACGGCGCAGCCTGGCACTCGCTCTACAAGCTGAGCACCCTGCGCGACAATGACCTATATTTTTTCTCAGAACGGCAATACATAAGCGAGGACATACATTTCCACATGCGTCTCATGCCCCAGTGCCACAAAATCATAATCGTGCCCGATATCGTGTACAACTACTGCATGCGTTTTTCCAACACGTTGACCACCAATGTGCGTAAAGACAAATGGCAAAAAGAGATTGACTTGATTGATGCAGCTACCCAATATGTAAAAGCCCACTACAGTCAAGACTGCTCGGTGTGGCTCGCGTCGTTCGTCATAGGCCGCTATATCGACGCGCTGGGCTACATGATGCACTACGACCCCGACATGAATGCAGGCAAGTTGCAAGAGATGAGCGACTACATGCAAGTGCAACACAGCCTGGCCTATCGCAAAAGAACAGGACTCTCAAAGGCCAAGGAGCTGTTTCTTGACCTGGTCAATACCCGCCACTACAAGCTGGCCTACTGCGTCTACCGCCAGTATACACGGCTGAAAAGCATTGTAAACAAGTGACTAAACACCCCCGCCTGTCATGAAAATACTTGTAATCAATCCCGTGCTCTACACAAGCAACAACGGGGTAATACCTCAAGTAAAAACCATCAAAGACACGATGATCTACAGCATGTGCCTTGGATTGAAAAAGACAGGAAACGATGTGACCCTTTTAGCCATCGACGATTACATGCCCACCCAGCCCGAAGCCTACGACGTCGACGTGCTGTGGTTCAAGGCCAACCTGAAGCGGGTGCTAAAGGATGCCCTTCCGCTGTCGGTGGCGATGCTTAAATGGATAAAGAAAAACCATTGCCGCTACGACATGATTCTGGCCAGCGAGACATTTATGTTTCACTCGCTGCTGTGCGGCATTGTGTGTCCTGAAAAGACACTGATATGGCAAGAGCTCAATGTGCATCAAAGGAAATTCCATCAATTGCCGTCAAAATTCTGGCACAAGGTGATTGTGCCTTTGTTTATGCGACGCATCAGGGTGGTAGTGGGCCGCTCGGCCTCGGCTCGCGATTTCATAGGCCAATATATGCCTCACACCGTGGCAACAATCGTCGACCATGGCATCGACATAGAAAAATTTGAGTGCTCAACCGTCAAGAAGCGTCAAGTGATAAGCTCCTCACAACTCATATTCAGGAAAAATGTGGACGGCATCATCAAGAAATTTGCCCAGTTTCACCACTATAAAGGATATGAAGACATCAAGCTCTTGATTGCCGGGCGAGGTGACGAAGAAGAAAAATTAAAAGATCTTGCACATGCGCTTGGGCTGACCGACTATGTACAATTCTTAGGCTTCCTGCCACAACAAGAGCTCAACCGATACATCAAAGACTCCTATTGCTTTCTCATCAACACAAGGCGCGACCTCAATATGGTGTCTATACCAGAGTCGATTGTCTCGGGCACCCCTGTCGTCACCAACATGGTACCAGCGTTGTCGGGAGAAATCAACAGGCTGCAATTGGGCATTGCCAAAGACAACTGGGGCGCCGACGAGCTGAAACACGTTATCGACAACAACCATACCTATGTGAAAAATTGCGTGCGGTATCGCCAGCAGATGAGCGCCGAGCACCAGGCGCGGTCACTGACGGCGTGCTTCAACGGCAACGAGCCGCAACAGGGGCAGGCCGAGACAAAGTGACGGCTTCGCCCCATTGCAGTGGCGGCAAGAAACAGAGCAGCCTAAATGCTACCACAACGCCAGTTATAGATTTTTTACAAAATGGTTACAAAAATTAAATATGTTTTTTTGGACAGTTGGGCAAATTGAGGTAATTTTACACTCAATAAAATATAAAGGGATACTCAAAATATCACATACATAAACTAAAATTAAATTAACCAACATGAAGAAAAAATTACTTTTTGCCACAGCCCTCATGCTGTGTGCCGGAAGCATGATGGCACAGCCTGCCCAGTGGAGCAAGCCGCAAGTGCTCATCAAGTCTTCGCAAAGCCTCATGGCTCCAGTGTGGAGCCCCGACGGTTCCAAGATTGCCGTAACGGGCGACAACTACATCGGCATTTGGGTTGCCAACGCCGACGGAAGTTCGATTCAGCAAGTTTCCAACGAGCCTGGAGCAGGCTACAAAATGACATGGAGCGATGCCCACGACATCATCTCAACTCCCTACACGATGCAGAACAACCGCCGCATGACACGCATCGAAAATATCGACGTGAACACCGGCGTGTCGCGCGTGGTTGCCCCAAGCGAGCGCAACTTCAAGCGCTCAAAGGCAACAGGGGCTGTCAACGTGCTACAAGTCATGCTCGACCAGCCCAGCCAGGCCACTCAACTCATCAAGTCGCTCAACAAGTATGCCGGCAAGATGATACTCAACCCGGCCTTGTCGCCCGACGGCACCAAGATTGCCTTCCAAATCGTGAGCAACGGGGTGTGGGTGTGCAACGCCGACGGCTCCAATCCCGTATCGCTGGGCAAGGGCGCTTATCCAGCATGGATGCCCGACAGCCGCAACCTGGTAGTGACCCGTCTCACCGACAACGGTGACCGCTTCACCTCGAGCGAGCTCTACTGCATCGACAGCCAGAGCGGCAATGCAGTGTGCATCACCAGTGAGAGCAATGTGATACCTGTGACAACAGCAGTTTCTCCCGACGGCAAGACAATCGCATTTGACAACGATGCCGACGGCTACATTTACACCATCAACCTCAAATAATCGACAAGTCATGAAAAATATTAATAAAATAATGATAGGTGCCGCTATGGGCATGCTCACACTTGGCGGCATTGCTACAGCCGAGACTGTAGCGAAACAGAATTGGGGTGATTTCAAGCTCTGGATCGATCCTGGCCACTCAAAGACCGAGAACCAAGGCCTCTTCAACTATAGCGAGGCACAGAAGGTGCTGCGCGTGGGCTTGGCAACACGCCAGTTCCTCTTTGACTATACTACGGCCGACACCACCACAATAAAGATGACCCGCGACGACGACCAGGACGACGTGAGCCTGGAGGAGCGCAGCGACATGGCCAACGCTTGGGGAGCAGACTTCTTCTATGCCATACACAGCGATGCCGGGTCGAACGAGAACCAGACACTATTCCTCTTCGGCGGATGGTATGAAAACGGAACCGCAGTGGAGAAGACCCCCAATGGAGGCAAGCGCTTCAGCGAAATTCTGGATCCCAACCTCACCGGTGTGATGTACAACACCACAAGCCGCGGCAGCTGGTATGACCGCTACTACTACGACCGCGTGACCGATCACGACTATCATTTCCCCTACCTGAGCGTGAACCGCCGCACCAATTGCGCATCGATGCTGAGCGAGGGCGGCTTCCACACCCTGCCCATGCAGCAGGCCTTGAACCTCAACGACAGCTACAAGCGCCTGGAGGCTTTCGGCACGGCAAGGGCAATCATGGAATATCGCGGAATCACTCGCCCCGACAAGGTATTGCTGGCTGGAGTCGTCACCAACAGCGAGACTGGCGAGCCCATCAATGGAGCTACTGTGAAAGTGAACGGCGACTCTATTGTGACCGACAGCTACGACAGCCTGTTTAAGAATTACACCAAGAATCCTGATCTCATTCACAACGGTTTCTTCCTCTTCGAGAACCTGCAAGCTGGCAAGAGCTACGACATCTCCTACTCTTGCCCTGGCTTCAGCTCGAGCACTGCAAGCGTGACGATGAAGAGCGATCCCCAAGGCCTGAGCGGCAACAACGTGACTTGGGCCAACGTGGCACTCACGTCGAACGCCCCGGCTGTTGTGTCGTCGATCGACGTTGCCGATGCAGGAGCTGTGCATCGCACCGTGCCCATCACCATCACGTTCTCGCGCAAGATGAATCGTGAAAGTGTGGAAAAGGCCTTCGCAATCAGCAACAACGGCCAGTGCACCTTCACTTGGGAAAACGACTACACGCTGGTTATCGACATCAGCAAACTCGCCGACGAGGAGACCTATACCATCACCATCGACGGCAGCATTGCCAAGAACAGCCAGACCAATCAATATCTCGACGGCAATGCCGACGGCACCGAAGGAGGCAACTACACCTTCACCTTCACTACAGTGCCGGCCGACACCCAGGCTCCCTATGTCGTGAGCACGACACCTGCCAAAGACTCGACGATGCTCTACACGCTGCGTCCGGCCATACGCATCGAGTACAACGAGGAGCTGGCTTGGAACGAGGACGATGCTACCGACGCTATCGTGCTGGCCGACAAAGACGGCAACAAGATTGAAGGCACCATCACCCACGCCGTGGTCAACGGAGCCTCGGTGCTGCACCTTTATCCATCAAAGGACTTGACACTCGACAAGGCCTACAAGGTGACCGTGAAAGGCGGGTTCAAAGACCTTGCCGGCAACCTGTCGGAGGGCTACACGTTCAAGTTCCTGAGCGAGTATCACCCCGTTGAGGCTCAGAAAGTGCTCGACGAGTGCACCATCGACCACTGGTGGGCTCCCGATGGCTCGGGCTCGACAGTGGGCACAACATCTAAGACTGGCGTTGAGGAATCTACCGCCAACTATATTGAGCAGGCCAACGTGCATAGTGGCGACTCGGTGAAAAACACGATTCACCTGCACTACAAGTTTGACGACTCGTTTGCCGGCCCATGGCAGATACGCGAATACCGCTCTTACCAGCAAAACTACTACGACACCAGCGTGAAGGGCTATGTGCTGCAATGCTGCGTGTATGGCGACGGCAGCAACAACAAGGTGGCCCACATGGTGCGCGTGCGTGCCAACGGCGGCAGCATCGACGGCATCAAGCGCAACCTGAGCAAGACGCTCAACTACCGTGGCTGGGACATCATGGCATGGGACATCAACAAGTGCGGCGCCAACAACCAGACCTTCACCGGCTCCGACCCCTACACCTTCTCGGAAAACGACACATGGTGCTACGACTCATTCTGGCTCAACCACGAGATGACAGCCGACCAGGGTGACATGTACAAAGATAACGACGGCGTCGACGACAGCGGCAACCCCATCACCTGGCAAGACTGGTCGGGCGATATATACATCGACGACTACAAGTATGTGAAATACGGCGAGGCAACCCAAACCGCCAAGTTGAGCGACATCACCGACGAACCTGAAACCGGCGTGAGCGAGGTAGCCAGCCAGTCAAGCATCAGCATCAACGCCAAGGGCAGCATGATCAATGTTGTTGCAGGCGAGAAACTGCAGAATGTGACCGTCTACTCTGTCAATGGCGCAACTGTGCTGAGCACGACTCCACGCGGCAACGTTGAAACCGTCGATGCCTCGCAGCTGGCTCCAGGCGTGTATGTGGTGAAAGCCATCACGGCTGGCAAGCAGAATACCAAGCGAGTTATCATCAAGTGACACATGCAGCGGTAAAGCATTGAACCGCCACACACAACAACCAGCCCACAAGTGAAATTGCGGGCTGGTTTATTTTTTAAAAAAGTAATTATGTAAACGATGGTTAAATGTGCGAATAGTTGTTAAATCGTTCACGCGAGTTCTTCAACGAGCATCGGGAAGTGTTTGATTTATAGCCAAGAATTTGTACCTTTGCAGTCCGATTATGTCCGAAATTTATTTATTCAAAGGCGGCAGGCGAGCATTTGGCCGTGTTCAACTTGAGCCTGAGAATGTAAAAATTAACTATTAATCAGGAATTTAAAAGTGAACACTTTAAGTTACAAGACCAACTCGGTGAAGGCTGAGCAGGTCAAGAAAGAATGGGTAGTCGTTGATGCTACCGACCAAGTACTGGGTCGCTTTTGCGCCAAAGTCGCCAAGATTCTGCGCGGCAAATACAAACCCTGCTATACACCCCACGTTGATTGTGGTGACAATGTGATCATCATCAATGCCGACAAGGTGAAACTCACCGGCAAGAAATGGACCGATCGCACCTATATTTCCTACACTGGTTATCCTGGCGGTCAGCGCTACGCTTCTCCTGCAATACTTCAACAGAAGTCGCTGCGCGAGGACCTCACTCCGGGCATGCACCCGTTGTTCCTGCATGTGCTCAAGGGCATGCTGCCCAAGAATCGTCTGGGCGCACAACTGCTCACCAACGTGCACATCTACAATGGCAACGTACACCCCCACGAGGCTCAAGACCCCAAAGTAATCGATATCAACAAACTCAAATAATCAATTGGAAGTATGGAAAAAATTAATGCAGTAGGTCGCCGCAAAGCAGCAGTAGCTCGCGTATTTGTAACCGAAGGTAAAGGCGAAATTACAATCAACAAGGTAGCACTTGAGAAATATTTCCCATCTCCAATACTCCAATTCATCGTTAAGCAACCCCTTAACACGCTGGAGGCAGCCGAGAAATATGACATCAAGGTGAATCTCGACGGCGGCGGCTACAAGGGCCAAGCCGAGGCATTGCGTCTGGCAATTGCCCGTGCACTGGTCAAGATCAACCCCGACGACAAGAGTGCCCTGCGCAAGGAGGGCTTCATGACTCGCGACCCTCGTGCCGTAGAGCGCAAGAAGCCAGGTCAGCCCAAGGCTCGCAAGAGATTCCAGTTCAGCAAGCGTTAATCGGCAGCAAGTATTATTATTTCATTATATACTACTGAGACGCTTACTCGACTATCTTGAAAACAAAATAGAGAGTTTAGTATCTAAATCACATAGACTTTCGCCGGGCTGCAACAACACAGCTGAGGAGCTACTATGTGATTGATTTAAGTAGAACGTAAACAAAAAAGAAAAAAATTAAAATGCAAACACCAAGTTTTGACCAACTTCTCGAGGCAACCTGCCACTTTGGTCACCTGAAACGCAAATGGAATCCTGCCATGGCTCCCTACATCTTCATGGAGCGCAACGGCATTCACATCATCGACTTATACAAGACACAAGCCAAGCTTGAAGAGGCATGCAACGCACTCAAGAATATTGCCAAGAGCGGCAAGAAGGTGCTCTTTGTTGCCACCAAGAAGCAAGCCAAGCAAGTGGTAGCCGACCGCGCCGGCGCAGTCAACATGCCCTACGTGATTGAGCGCTGGCCAGGTGGCATGCTCACCAACTTCCCCACCATTCGCAAGGCTGTGAAGAAGATGACCAGCATCGATAAGATGATGAAAGACGGCACATTCGACAACCTGTCGAAGCGCGAGAAACTGCAAGTCACCCGCCAGCGTGCCAAGCTTGAGAAGAACCTGGGCAGCATTGCCGATCTCAACCGTCTGCCAAGTGCCCTGTTTGTAGTCGACGTGATGAAAGAGCACATTGCTGTAGCCGAGGCCAACCGCCTGGGTATCCCCGTGTTTGGCATGGTCGACACCAACAGCGACCCGTCGACCGTCGACTTTGTGATTCCTGCCAACGACGACGCATCCAAGTCGATCGACTTGATCATGAGCACAGTGTGCGAGGCCATCAACGAGGGTCTCGAGGAGCGCAAGGTGGAAAAAGTTGACAACAAAGATGCCGAGGAAGGCGAGGAAGGCGAAAACAAGCCCCGTCGTGCCCGCGTGCGCCGCAATGCTGCTGTGAAGGAAGTGGCTGCAGCAGCTCCAGTTGCCGAGGCTCCCAAAGCCGAAGCCGAGCCCGAAGCTCCTAAAGCCGAAGCCGAGCCCGAGGCTCCCAAAGCTGAATAAAACAACAATCAACACAATTCAATTAACTCTACAACACAAAGGAATTAAATAATTATGGCAGTATCTATTGCAGACATCAAAAAACTCCGCGAACTCACAAGCGCAGGCATGGTAGATTGCAAGAAAGCCCTCATCGAGGCCGAAGGCGACATCCAGAAGGCTGTGGAAATCGTGCGCAAGCGTGGCCAGGCCATTGCTGCAAAGCGCGAAGACCGCGACGCCGCCGAGGGTCGTGCACTGAGCAAGGCCGACGGAGAATTTGCAGCCGTGCTCTCGATAAAGTGTGAAACCGAACCTGTGGCCAACAACGAGAAGTTTGTGAAGCTTGTCACCGACACGCTCGATGCAGCTCTCAAGGCAAAAGCCAAGTCTGCCGATGAGGTGAAGGCCCTTCCTTTATATGACAGCAACGTTGCCGACCAAATCAAAGTGCTCTCGGGTATCACCGGCGAGAAAATGGAATTTGGCGACTATGGCTATGTTGAAGGCGCTAAGACTGTTGCCTACAACCACTTCAACCACAAGCTGTCGACCGTTGTGGCATTTAACAAGGGTGACTTCGACGACGAGGTGGCCAAGACGATTGCCATGCAGGTAGCCTCGATGAATCCCATCGTGGCTTCGCGTGAGCAAATAAGCCAAGACCGCATCGACGAGGAATACAGCATTGCTGTCGACAAGACCAAGGCCGAGCAAGTGCAGAAGGCTGTCGACAACGCCTTGAAGAAGGCAGGCTACAACCCCTACTATTGCGCAACTCAAGAGCACCTCGACGAGGCTGTGCGCAAGGGTTACATGACCGAAGACGACGTGAAAAAGGTCAAAGAGCTGTCGGAGCAAGTGGCCGAGCAGAAGAAGGCTACAATGCCCGAGCAGATGATCAAGAACATCGCCAACGGCCGCCTCAACAAGTTCTTTGCCGAGAATGTGCTCAACGAGCAGCAAATCGATGCCGATGGCGTCGACAAAATGACCGTTGCCGAGTACTTGAAGAAGTTTGACAAGGAGCTGAAGGCAACCGACCTCAAACGCATTAACTTGAACCAAGACTAAGCATCTATCTATATCATTTAGATATCGACATCACTCAAAAGAGGATAGTTTCCCAAATGGAGGAAACTATCCTTTTTTATGTAAATCGGCAATACACCGAGGCGGTCTCGTGCAGAAACACCCGAGGGGGCCATGTGCGGCAGTAGCCACTGGCACAACAACAAAAAAAACGGTTTCTGATAGCACTAAAACGACAGGCATTAGCAATTCAATCTCACATAAAAGTATTATCTTTGTAAATAAAGAAAAGAATATAACGATATGAAAACCTACCTCGTGACTGGAGCAGCAGGCTTTATTGGGTCCAACTATGTGAAATACATGCTCAAGAAATATCACGGTCAAGCACAAGTAGTCATACTCGATGCACTCACCTACGCGGGCAACCTGCTATCGATAAAAGATGAGATTGCATTGCCCAACGTGGTTTTTGTGAAAGGTGACATAGGCGACTATGAGGCCGTGAGCAAGATTTTCAAGGACCACGACATCGACTATGTGGTGAATTTTGCAGCCGAGAGCCACGTGGACCGCAGCATCACCAACCCCCGGCTCTTTCTCGAGACCAACATTCTGGGCACTCAGAACATGCTGCAGTGCGCACGCGAGGCATGGTACAGAGGCAAAGATGCCCAAGGCAAGAATATCTACAAGGAGAACACGAGGTTTCTGCAAATTTCGACCGACGAAGTTTACGGCAGCCTGGCCAAGGACTATGACGAGCCCCAGCCATTGCACGTAAGCCAGGAACTCAAAAGAGTGATAGGCGACAGGCACGACCTGAAGACCTACGGCAAACAGTTTTTCACCGAAGAAACGCCACTGTCGCCACGCTCGCCCTACTCGGCAGCCAAGACCAGTGCCGACCTCATTGTCAAGGCCTACCACGACACCTACGGGCTGCCGGTCAACATCACCAGATGCAGCAACAACTATGGTCCTTACCACTTCCCCGAGAAATTGATCCCGCTCATCATCAAGAACATACTCGAGGGCAAGAAGCTCCCGGTGTATGGCAAGGGGCTCAACGTGCGCGACTGGCTCTATGTCGAAGACCACTGCAAGGCTATCGACTTGGTGTTGCACAACGGCCGTGATGGAGAAATCTACAACATAGGCGGCTTCAACGAGGAGAGCAACATTAATATTGTAAAAAAAGTGATTGCAATCATTGCCCGCATCATGCGCGAGGAGCCGCAATATCAAAGGTTGCTCAAGTGCCCTCTTGAGACCATCGACGACAGTCTCATCGAGTATGTAGCCGACCGCCCGGGACACGACATGCGCTATGCCATGGACCCCACAAAGATTGCCACCCAACTTGGCTGGTATCCCGAGACCACATTTGCCATAGGCATTGAGAAGACCGTGAGGTGGAATCTCGACAACCAAGACTGGGTGAAAAGCGTGACCAGTGGCGACTATCAATCGTATTACGAACAAATGTACGGCAACCGCCAGAAAATATAATCAACACACATTCACACACATGATGAAAGGCATAGTTCTCGCCGGAGGCTCCGGCACACGTCTCTACCCCATCACCAAGGGGATATCGAAGCAACTCGTACCCGTCTACGACAAGCCGATGGTGTACTACCCCATCTCGGTGCTCATGCTCGCAGGAATAAGGGAAATTCTTGTAATTTCCACACCAAGCGACCTGCTTGCCTACAAGCGCCTTCTGGGCACCGGCGAGGAACTGGGAGTGAAATTCAGCTACGTCGAGCAACCCAAGCCCGAGGGATTGGCACAAGCCTTCATCCTGGGCAGAGACTTTGTGGGCGACGATGACGCCTGCCTTGTGCTGGGCGACAACATCTTCTACGGGCAAAGTTTCACCCAGATGCTCACCGATGCCGTCGAGCGCACCCAGCAGGAAAACGTGTGCACTCTCTTTGCCTACGCGGTGAAGGACCCCGAGCGCTTCGGGGTGGTCGACTTTGACAACGACGGCAATGCAACCGGTATCGAGGAGAAACCCACACATCCGCGGTCGAACTATGCCGTCACAGGACTGTACTTTTATCCCAACGACGTGCTCAAGATTGCAGCCGGGATAAAGCCCTCGGCGCGTGGTGAGCTTGAGATCACCGCGGTAAACAATGCCTACCTGGAGCAAGGGCGCGTGCACGTGCAGACTCTGGGACGCGGCTTCGCATGGCTCGACACAGGCACGGCCGAATCGATGCTCGATGCCTCCAATTTCATCCAGACCATAGTGAAACGCCAAGGCGTGCAAGTAGCCTCGCTTGAGGAAATATCATTCCGCAAAGGTTGGATAAATGCCCGGCAGCTGCTTGAGCTGGCCGAGCCCATGAAGAAAAACCAATATGGTCAATACTTGATAAACTTGGCAAACAATGGGATATAAGGAAGCCAAAATACTGAACGTCCCAAAGATATGCGACCCTCGTGGCAACCTTTCGGTCATCGAGGGGGGGCAGCAGGTGCCCTTCGACATCAAGCGGGTGTACTGGATCTACGACGTGCCTGGGGGCAAATTCCGCACAGGCCACGCCTTTCGCACGCAAGAAGAATTCATTGTAGCACTGTCGGGAAGCTTCGACGTGGTGCTCAACGACGGCTGCAACGAGACCCGTCATCACATGGCACGCAGCTACTACGGGCTGTATGTGCCTCCCATGACATGGCGCATGATCGACAATTTCTCGACCAACGCTGTGGTATATGTGTTGTCGAGCGAAAAATACAGTGCCGACGACTATATAGAAGATTTCAACGAATTCAAGCTACTGAAAAATGGCAGATAATGCAATCGCACATAGCAACTCAAGCATCGACATGTGCCGTCTTGTCAAGCTCTCAAAGCATCATCACGACAACGGCAATCTCACGGTAGTGGAAGATTGCAACGAAATCCCGTTTAAAATCAAGCGCACCTATTATCTTTACGACATTCCTGGCGGGGTTGAACGTGGTGGGCACTCGCACAAAGCTCTGTACCAGTTGATTGTGGCCATAAGTGGGGCCTTCGATGTAACTATCGACGACGGAGTGAAGAGCCTAACGGTTACGCTCAACCGGCCTTACGAGGGACTACTCATAGTGCCAGGCATATGGCGAACGCTTGAAAACTTCTCATCGGGCTCGGTGTGCGCTGTCATCGCCTCGGAGCACTACGACGAAGACGACTACATAAGAGACTACAATGAGTTTAAGCAACTCACTGCCTGCAAAAGAAAGGAATGAAACAATGAAGGAACACGTTTTTCTCGACCTGGCGATGGCCAATGCTCCCATCATGGAGGAGTTGAAAGATGCGGCCTGCCAAGTGATTGCATCGGGCAGATACCTGCATGGCGAGCAGACTGCTCTGCTCGAACAAGAGATGGCTATGCTGTGCCAAGTGAAATACTGCATTGCCGTGAGCAATGGTCTCGATGCCTTGCGGCTCGTGATAAGAGCCTACAAGGAAATGGGCGTGTTGCACGAGGGCGACAAGGTGATTGTGCCCGGCAACACCTATGTAGCCTCGCTGCTGGCAGTGAGCGACAACGGGCTTGAGCCTTGTCCATGCGATGTGAGAGAAGACACGATGAATCTCGACACCTGCAAAATCGAGCCACTGCTCACCCCCCAGGTAAAAGCAGTCATGCCCGTCCACCTTTACGGAACACCCTGCTGGGACGAGCAACTCATTGACATTGCCAAGCGGTACAACTTGAAGATTATCGAAGACAATGCCCAGGCCGTGGCCGCACAGGCGAGTGTGGCTGGGCTGAACGGCTCAAAGGTGACCGGGAGCCTTGGTCATGCCACAGGCATGAGCTTCTACCCCACCAAAAACCTGGGAGCACTGGGCGATGCCGGCTGCGTGCTCACCAGCGATGAGCAGCTGGCCAGCACAGTTAGAGCGCTGGCCAACTACGGTGCCGACCGCCGCTATCACAACATCTACAAGGGTCTGAATTGCCGCATCGACGAGATACAAGCAGCTATGTTGAGAGTGAAACTCAAGCATCTCGGGCAAGAAACCCAGCGGCGCATGATGATAGCACGCACCTACAACGAGCACATTACCAATCCACTGGTGACAAGGCCTGCCATCTTTGACGACATGCAACAAGTGTGGCACCAATATGTGGTGAGGGTAAAAGAACGCGACCGCTTCATGAGCTATCTCAAGCAGAACGGCGTGGGCACCGATATCCACTATGCCACCCCACCCCACCGCCAGCCTTGCTACAGCGAACTTGCCAGCTGCAAGCTGCCAGTGGCCGAAATGCTGGCCCGCGAGGTGGTGAGCCTGCCCATCGCCTATCCCATAAGCCAGCAAGACGCCATAGAGATTTCAAATATTATCAACGATTTTAAGGCTAAATGAACATGAAACTTTCACACGATCCTGCACCAATAGGTGTATTTGACTCAGGCTTCGGCGGACTATCGGTATTGAGAGAGATAAGGAAAACACTGCCTCAATACGACTACCTCTTCATTGGCGACAACGCTCGCGCTCCTTATGGGGTGAGGTCGTTTCAACTGGTGTATGACTTCACACGCCAGTGTGTCGACTATCTGTTTCAACAAGGCTGCAACTTGGTAATACTCGCCTGCAACACAGCCTCGGCCAAAGCATTGCGCAGCATTCAGCAACACGACTTGCCGCTCATCGACCCCACAAGGCGTGTGCTGGGAGTGATAAGACCCACAGTCGAAAAAATAGGAGAAATCACCAAGACCGGCAACATAGGCATCTTCGGCACACCTGGCACGATACAAAGCAAGAGCTATGATATTGAGATAGCCAAGATGTATCCACATTTTCACGTCTACGGGCACCCTTGCCCCATGTGGGTGCCGCTGGTCGAAAATAGAGAAAGCGAAGGGCCTGGAGCCGACTACTTCGTGAAAAAAGACATCGACGCCCTACTTGCACAATGCAGCGACATCGACACGGTGATACTGGGATGCACCCACTATCCGCTGCTGATGAACAAGATCAAGCAATACATGCCACAAGGCATCAATATCATCGCGCAAGGCGAAATCGTGGCCGAGAGCCTTGAAGACTACCTGAGGCGTCATCCCGAAATGGAAAAGAAATGCTCAAAGGGCGGTAGTTGCACCTATTGTACAACCGAAGAGGCCGAAAAATTCAACACATTAGCATCAATCTTCGTGAACGAGAAAGTTGAAGCCACCCATGTGACACTGTGAGCGAAGAAAATCCCTTTTCAAAACAACGATAAGAGAACAAACAGTATTCTATGCGTGAAGTCAAGCATTGGGACCGTAAAAGATCACTGAGCTGTTCTCGGGCCTGAACAACTGGCTTGCTACTTGCTGCAGACGAGACCTGTTAAGGTTGTGATACCTGCCCACTTCGGTATTCACGCTGTCGGCAGTATAGTCGAGCTCGCGGCTGTTCTTGCCCAGCAATTCATACTGGCACAGCTTAACGGCCTTCTCGGCATAACCTATATTCTCAAAAAGAAAGTTTGACTCATACTTGTTGGTCGCTTTCTCGTGCTCATATTGGGTCACCCCATCATCAACCAGGCGCTGCAACTCTTGCTCAATCGCTGCCAAGGCTCGATCAAATTTCACCCCCTTGCTCAAGCGGCCACGCAAGAGAAACAACCCTGGGTCGAGAGTCCCAGTGACCGAGGCATCAAGATCGGTAAACATGCCTGTCTTGAGCAGCACGTTTTGATAAAGACGCGACGAGGTACCATTTGACAAGATATCGCTTAACTGGTCGCAGGCCACATAGTCGCGCTCGGTGCGGCCGCACATGTTGAACACAAGATAGACCATGTCGTCGGGCACATCACGGCGAAAGTGGGCACAACGGCGCGCAGTGTGAGCAGGCTCTTGTGGCAATTCTCGCTTGGGAAGTTGCACGGGCTCAATATCGCCAAACCACTTTACTACCAAATCCACAGCCCTGTCAAGTGTCACATGGCCCGAAATGCATAAAATGGCATTGTTGACAGCATAGTGCGAATGGAAGAAATCAACAATTTCCCGATGCGATGCACGCTCTATATCATCGGGACTAAGGCCTATCACAGGCCAGCGGTAGGGATGCACGGTATAGGCCACGCTGTTGACACAATGCGACAGGTCGCCATAAGGCTGATTGAGACAGCGTTGCTTGAACTCCTCAACTACAACCTTTTTCTGAACCGATACACCCTGATCATTCAAGTTCAGCCCGAGCAGGCGTCCCGACTCAAGCCACAATGCAGTCTCAAGATTTTGGGCAGGCAACGTCTCGTAGTAGTTGGTCATGTCGGCACTCGTCCAGGCATTGCTCTCGCCCCCGGCAGCCTGCAAGGCCCCGTCAAAGTCGGGAGCATAGCGCGAACCTGTGAACATGAGGTGCTCCATGAGATGGGCCAGACCGGTGCACGACTGGTTCTCGTCACGACTGCCCACGTCGTAAAGCAAGTTGACACACACCATGCGCGTCGAGCAATCGTAATGATGCAGCAAGGTGAGGCCGTTGGGCAGCTTATAGACGTTGACGTCGATCATTCGACGATAGTGGCTTTTATGATCTTCACATCATGCTTGGGGCGGTTGGCGGCATTAGTCTCAACCTGCTGGATACGGTCGACAACGTCCATGCCTTCTATCACCTCGCCAAAGACCGTGTACTGTGCATCGAGATGAGGTGCACCACCCACAGTGGTATAGGTTTTCTTCATTTCGGCCGAGTAGAAGGCAGGATTCTTGGTGTAGATAGCCTTGGTCTCGGCAGCAAGTTGCTGCTGAGCGTGAACCACAGCGGCAGTGTCGCCCGAGGCCTGCAATTGCATGAGCGAGTCGCGATGCTGCTCAACAAGGTTGACAAAGATATTCTGGCACACCTGCGATTCAAGTCTCATCTCAATCATGCCAAGCGCTTGATTGTCGATGCGAGAGCCCGTGACGATATAGAACTGGCTGCCACTGCTGCGACGATTGGGATTGGTGCTGTCGCCAGTGCGGGCAGCCGCCAGTGCGCCACGCTTGTGATAGTGCTCGGGAAACTTAATCTCGGCTGGCAATGTGTAGCCCGGGCCGCCGCTGCCCAGCATGGCAGTCGAGTCGGCATCGCGCGAGGTGGGGTCGCCACCTTGAATCATAAACTCATTGATGACGCGGTGAAACAGCAACCCGTCGTAGTAACCTTCCTTCACAAGCTTGATGAAATTGTCACGATGAATGGGGGTGTCGTTATACAGGGCCACAACAATGCGACCCATCGATGTCTCAAGAGAGACCTTGGTGCAGTTTTTCAACTCAATTTGTTGTTGTTGTGTGTCTTGTGCTGCGATGCAGGTGGATGAAAACAAAAGCAGCACCAACACGATGATTAAACTATTGAAGAAGCGCATAAAAAAAAACATGTTGCAACGTGAATAATGCATCACCGAGTCACGCTCTCACTTTCACGCCCTAAATGCCAGAGGGATAAAGGCGCTTGAAGATGCGGCGGAAGTTGTCGTCTTTTGCGCTCAACTCAGCTGCATGATCCTTGTAGTCGGGACCCCATATCGTGGCGGCAAGGTCGCCAAGATACACGTGTTCTCGATCCCGCTCGATGGCGGCCTTCACAAGCTTGTCGATGCAGGGAGCATATTTCTTGGCGTCGATGGCATGCAAGTAGCGAGCAGTGCTCACCACAAATTGCCCGTTCTTGTCGACGGCGATAATGTTGTCGACCAGTTCTGGCATGTCGGCGTCGACTGAATCAATATTATTGGCAATGTACTCATACGTCATGAGACCGTTAGGGTCTTTGCTCAACTTCTTCTTTAAAGCTTGGTCCATATTGCTGATAATTAAACATCTTGAATAACAAGCGACGCGCGGCCGCCTTACACTAAGTGCAAAGATAGCATTTTTTTGTGAAAAAAGAATAAATCTTTCATGCCATAAGTCATTTGGCCAAGCTCATGTTGAGAGAAATGCCATAATTTGCATTGGTAGTGGGATAGGCAGTCGTCGAAACAAGCGGCGTGTTGACTTGATAGTCGAAGTAGGCTCCCAGGGTCACGCGCTTGCTCATCACATAGTTGGCAGTGAAGTTGATGCCCAAGGTGCGAGTGCCGCTTGTAGCCTGTGCCGTGTTGGCCTCGATCTTGCGTATGAGTGCAGTATTGTTGGAGAGCTGGAAGTCGAGATTGAGCGTCAAGTCATTGCTTATGCCCGTCTGCTTCTTGCGTATCTTCAACACTGAGTTGAAGTTGGCAATTTTGTATCCACCACCTATCACAAGCGACCGCGTGTTGGCTTCTACCACCTGGCCGGCCGAGGTGTTGAGCGAGAGCGTGCGCGAGTCGCGATACTCGGCATTGAAGGTGATATTGTTGTTCATCGTAGCCGTGAGGCCAATGAGGGGGGCGAATTTTTCGGTAATAGTGACCGATGAAATATCGTAGGGCGACGAGGGCACTGGATTGCCCGTGATTGCGTCCTTGGTGAAGCCCAACCCCTCGCCTATCGTCACCCAATCGCTGTAGCTGGAATAGGAACCCACCGAGTAGGTGCACTGGTAGGCATGATTGAGCGTGAAGCTCCTGAAATAGCGCTTGAAGAAAGACATCTTGGAGAGTCCGTCGTAGGTAATGCGCCAGTTGGGAAGCACATCCTTCAAGCCCGGGAAGGGATTGAGGGTGTAGTGTTTTGCATCCTTGCCCGAGTAGGCGGCAACAAATGCCGGTATAAGCACATCGCTGCTGGTCTGCCTGATTGAGCCGTTCTGGCTGTTGTAGGGCTGATCGGCATAGACGGTGCCGGCGATGAAGCCTGAGTTGGGATAATTCTTGCCGTGATAGCGCGACTCAATGCGCGATTGCACAATGGGGATATTTTGGAGAAATTTGTCGAAGGCATCGCTGTGGTAGCCATCGTCGATGCTCACTCCACGCAAGGCAGTAGCTATGGCAATGTGAGTCTTGGTGTAACTGCCCGAGTACATCACCGTGGGACTGTCGTACATGAAGTAGTGCTGGTTGGTGCGGTTGTCGGTGCGGTTGCCTGTGAGGGTGATTTTCAAGCCGCGCAGGGGCTCGAGCTGCACCTCGCTGCTGAAGGTGTTGGTCTTGCTGTAGATAGCAGGCGTGGTCATGTTCTGGTCATTCAGGAGCCAGCCACGTGCCTGGGCCTTCTCAAGATAGCTCTCGTCGGTAAACCCAAAAGCAAAGTCTAAACCCGGGGCCATCACATCGTAGTGGTTGTTCTGGCCGAAGATGTCGCCCACATTGGGAATGAACTGAGGCAACGACATCTGCCGCGTGTTGCTGAACTTCACGCTAAAACTGCGCACACTCATCAACAGGCGGGTAGAGTATTGAGCAAACTCATACATGAATCCCTTCTTCTCCTTGGCGGGAATCTCGGTGATGGTGATTTTCACATTTTCATCGCCCTTGCTCAATATCTCAATATTGTTGTTGTCTTTCACTTTATACTTGATAGGATATCGCTTGCCGTCGGTGGTGGTAGCTGTCACACGCAAGTTCTTCACATTCATGTTGTGCTTGATGACAAAGGTCGAGTCGGGCTGCAACTTATAGGTGCGGTCAAACTTCTTGGGTTTCTTTGCAGAGGTGCGCTTGCCGCCGGGCTGGTTGCGGTTGAAGCCACCACTGCTCGAGAAGCGCTTGTTCACATCTTTCAAATATGGAATCTTGTTGTAGAGCGTTTCCATATTGAAACGGGTGTCGAAGTTGAGCACAGCCTGATTGGCCACCGTATTGCCGGCAAATACCCCCTCGAGCGAGGTGCCACGATCCCAGTTGTAGGTGGCATTGTAGGTCGCGTTGGCAGTGATGAAACTCAAAATGGGAATGCTGCTGAACGGGGCCCGGTAGCTTGCGGTGAAAGTCTGGTTGTAGGCCCAAGGAGTACCCAGGTTCTTGATGCTGCGCCACACCGAGTCCTTCCAGTCACGGTAGGCATCGGGGAAGAGCTTCTTGTTGACTTGTCCCACAGGCTCAAGAATGTGGGCTGTCGTCTGGGTGTTGAGCGACATCGAAAGCGACTTGGTAAACGCCCAAGTGATGGCAAACTGCCTATCCCAGAGGAAGTTTTTAGAAACCGATACAGGTATGTCGATTTTGGCATCGGTAGTGTTACGCGTCTGCTGCTCATAGTAGTAGCGCGAGATGTTGCTGTTGAACGAAATCGACGACGGCAGCCAGTGCAATTCCCACTCACGGAAGAACTTCATGTGCTTGTTCTTAGCATTGATCATGCGCTTGAAGGGAGTGAAGGGCTTGGCATAGGGCGTCCAACTGTAGTTGAAACTGCCACGATAGTCGTTGGTGTTCTCATACACGTTGTCGGGATCGCTGGTGTGCTGCTTGTTGAAGGAGTAGCTGAACGAGAAGTTGGCAGGATCCCAAGGCATGGGATTCTTGCTCTTGACGTCAAACTTCAAGCCCGAAACCGAGAAGCTCTTGACCGTGTGATTGGTGACAGCATAGTCGCTGATGGAATCGCGCTGCTCCTTGGTGCTGCAGGCATCGAGAGCATCGTTCAGGAGCACATCATCGTCGAGCGGGTTATATTTAGGCGTGGTCTTTTCCTTGGTGTAGGAGTAATAGACCGGGGCCTTGAGTTTAACCTTTTCGGGCAGGAAACGGCCTGCGTCGACCTGGAAGGCGACATTCATCTGGTCGTAGTCGTCGAGACGGCGCTGGCTCAGGCTTTGGTCGACCGAGCCGAAGCCAGTTGTTTCCTTGTGCCAACCAAAGTTGACCGTGCCAATGTCGCTCAAGTTCAAGGTGGCATTGGCCTTGGCAGCCCATCCGCCGTCTTGATCAAAGTCGGTCACGCGCAGCTCATCGACCCACACGGTGGCATCTTTGGTTGTACTGGCCTTGTTGCGAATGCCTATGAGCATAACACGCACATCGCTCAACGACGGGTTACCCATCACCGTGATGCGCGAGTTCTCGTGGTCGGGGTCTTGCTCGGTATAACGGCTGTAGTAGGACACCCCCTCGACGCCGGCCATCTTCTGGGCATTGCGATTTCTCTTGACATTGGTGAGTGCACTGAGCGAGAAGTCAAACATATTGGCCTCGGGCCACACAATGAGACGGTCGCTTGAGCTATTGGTGCTGTAGGAAGAACTGTGGGGAGTGAGCACCATGGGTATTTCATACTCGTAGTAGTTGTTCTTCACATCGGTGCCCATGCGCAGGAAAACGGTGAGGTCGCCGTTTTTCAAAGCCGTGGCATCGTTGACCAGGGCCTCCTCGTGCACAAACATCTGCATGCGCTTGTAGATGCGCAAGTCGAGACTCGTGTTGCGATACACAGCGATAGCATCTCCTGCAGGCAAGCCCTCGATTTTCATTTGCATCGACTGCTCGTTGAGCTGGGTGATTTGTGACTGCCCCGAGTCGACGATGCGGCTCACGCCAGGAGGCAGCACATAGTTGACAGGCTCGCGGCTTGCATTTTCCTCGATGTTGACGGTGTTGACAGTGAGCGAGCCCTGCTTGGGAGCATTGGCACGCTGGTCGGGGTCGTAGTCGTAGTTGCGCCACTCGCCGCGCACGAGTTCAAGCGTGGCAAATCGCAAATGGGTAGTCTTGGCAAAGCCGGTGAGGAACATGCGCATGAAGCGTATAGTGGAGAAATCGGAGATAGAACCCACTACTTTCTGATAGCTTGACAACGGTATTGAGAATTGATACCACACCACATGCTGCTTCTTGCCATTGCGCATGGTCTTGGTCAACTCTTGCTTGTCGACAATATAGTTTTGTCCCACAACCAAGTCGGCAGGTCTTATCGAAATTTTATATTGGAAATAGCGCTCATACTCATTGAGCGTGTTGTCTTGGTTGATGTCTTCAACATCGGGCACGCTGCGTGAGCTCTGATACAGCGGGTCGCTGGCATCCTCGGCGGCGAGCGAGTTGCCCTCGGTACCGTTGTAGTGCTTGTAACGTTCCAGGATGCTCAGCTTGGCTTCGTCGTAGTCGTAACCGCGATAGAAGTGATAGTTGTCGCCAGCCGGGTCGTTGAGCGGAGAGAACGGGTCGTTTTCCATTGTTGCGATAGTGGTCGCCGGCAAAACCGCACGCAGGCGCTTGACAAAGTCGTAGTAGGCATAGGACGAGTCGTTGAGCTCTTCGGCAGTCGACAAGCCGTTTAACCCCACGTCCTGATGCACACGCGACCCTGCCGAGGTGTCGAAAGCATAGGTGAGCGACGGTTGAGTCGACACCTTGCCCCACACGGTTTTCTTTGTATTGGTGTCGGATCCGTCGATGGGCAGGCCGTTCTCGTAGCTCTTGAGCCCGTCCTTGAGGATGTCCTCGCTCAACTCACCCAAATTGAAATAAAGGTCGCCACCCGACGTGTTGTCGAGGTCGGGGTCGAGGAAGGGGTCCATCATCCAGAATTGGATGTACTCGATATTGGACGATTCAAAGTTGGTGTTGTCGAGCTTCCTCATGATGCCGCCCCATCGCTTCTCGGGATTCAAGAGATTGCCATTCTCATCGATATTGGACGCATCAAGGTTATAGGGGCCACGCTCGTTGGGATAGAACGAGAGGTTGAGCGTCTGGATAATTGACGACTCACCGTAGTTGAGCTCGCGGCCAGGGAACACCTCGCTGTAAGGAATCTCGCGCACATAGGGATTGGAGAGCTGGTCGAGGTCGTTCTTTATATAACCAGGGCTATAAGAGGAATTGCGCTGTGTGAACAGGCGGTCGATGTAGTACCAAGCCAGCAGTGCGCGATTCTTGCCATAGTCGACATTGTTGCTCAACTGTGCCTCAGGAAACAGGCCGTCGGTACTCGGGTCGCAGGGCGTAGAGGCCAAGAACCAAGAGTAAGGCGAGCGCAGATCGATGCCCGACTGTGTCGACTCGAAGTCGTCGATATAGGAGCTGCCTGCATTGCTGCCGGTGCTGGCCGAGTGTGGCACGAGCTGTGCAAACTCGCCAGTGAACGACAGCGACGAGGGTTGGGTGGCATTCACCGTGGGAATCTTGTTGAGCAAGTTGGTGAGCCACATGAAGTTGTTGTTATAGGAAATGTTGGCTCCCCATATCGTGTTGTTCACGAGCTCGCTACCTATCGACACCTTCTCGGTGATAGCCTTCTCGCCATAGTGCATAACCGTGGCCCCCACGTGGAAATTTTTGTTGAAGGCATAGTCAAGGTCCAAGCCCAGCAAGGTCTTGCGCTGCATGCTGAAGGTGGATTGGTTCTCAAGCGAAACGTTGATGCTTGTGCCTGCGTCGATGATGCTCTGGTTGATAATGGTGACAGTACCCATGCTGTAGTCGACCGTGTAGTCGCTGTTCTCAGTAAGGGTGACACCACCGGCAGTCACAACAACCGACCCACGGGCCACATTGGAAGCATTGAGGCTTATCACGTTGCCCGACGAGGCTTGATACTCGCCTTCGAGCACAAACTTGTTTTTGTCTGAGATTTTGGCAACCGTCTGCGTGGTGTCGTAAAGCTCCTGAAAACAATATTTCTCGGCAAGGGCCTCGCTGTTGAGTTTAGACTTGAGCCAGCTGCCGAAGGGTTCCACAACCGGGAATATGACTTTGCCCTTCGACGCATTGATGGTATAGCCCTCGATATAGTCGAAACGGCCGTCGATGTTGGGCTCTTTGTTGGCATCGAGACGGTCGAGGTTCATGACTTGCAGCAGCGGGGTGCCATTGATAGTGCCTGCAGGAATGTAGTTGATTTCGTTGCCCGTCGTGTCGCTGAGGAACATGACGTTGAGCTTAAAATTGTTGGGCGACACCTGGTAGGCTCCGAGCGAATACACGTTTTTCATCATCAAGTCCCACATGGGATAGGTGGGCGATGCAGTGGTGCCCTTGAGCATTTTTACATAGAGTGACTGTGCCGTGCTGTCGATGTCGCTCGAGAACTCTCCCACCTGGTAGGTTGCACCCCTGTAGGTGTACTGATAGGCCACACTCAGCACTTCGTCGGCAGTCAAGGCCGAGTTGAGCGAAATGTAGCCTAAGGCCGAGTTCAATGTGTATTCTGACGACGACAGCAAGCGGGCACTCTCCACCTTTTCATAGTCGCGGCCGCCCACAACGCCATAGGCCTCGAGTGGGGCAAGTGCTGTCGACACCTGGTCGATGTAGCGTGCATTGGGATACTGCTCTCTGATTTCGGTCAGCAAGTTGTTGGACGTGTTGGAGGGGTTGCCTGCACCAGTGCCCGTCCAGTGATGATTAAGGATGTGGCTGTTATCGCCTTCACCTATGTCCTGGAACGACACAAGATTGCGCGACGAGTCGAAATTGCCCTTCTTGTTGGTGACCCAAACCTCGATTTTGGTCACGCTGATGCCCGACGACACAAGAGGCAGCTTGGAGCACCATGCGTCGTAGTTGTCGCGGAAGAACTGCGACAGGAAGAAATGCCGATTGGCATCGTAGGAATCGGCCGAAATGGAGAAAGCCGTTTTCTGCGAACCGCCGCTGGAGCTCACCGTCTGCGTCTCGGAGTTCTGCTGCGAGACAAGGGCCGTGGCCGTGAGTTTGCCAAATTGCATCTTTGCCTTGATGCCAAACAAAGCCGAGCCGCCACGAATGAGCGACGAACCAGTGGTCATGCTCACATTGCCGGCCTCGAGATTCTTGATAATCTCGTCTTCCTTGCCTTCATAGGCAAGCTTCAAGTTCTTGTTGTCGAACTCAAAGGTGGCATCGGTATTGTAAGTCATGTTGAATTTCATCTTGTCGCCCACCGAGGCTGCTATGGTGGCTTGGATCTTCTGCTCGAAGTCGAAATAAGTTTTTTTACGCGCCGAGACCGAGAGGGCGGGATTATCGGTCTTGTTCATTTTCACGCCCATGTTGATTGTAGCCGACCCCTGGGTTTTCAACTGCACGCCGCCAGGGCCGAAGATGGCATCGAGCGGCCCGAGGCCAAATTGCATGTCGAGAAAATTGAAGGGCGACTTCTTGCTGGCCGAGTCGGCAGCCATGGCATTTTTCTGCCTGTAATACTCTACCATCGACTGGCGCAAGGCCGTGTTGTTGTACTCGTCGCGGTTGAGCAGGAAGGGGGTGACCACATCGTTGTCGCCTATCTTGGTGTGCACCACATACATCCCCGTTGCAGGGTCATACTCGACAGTGGTGGTGACATTGTCGGGGTTCTTCAAGTCGGTGGGCTGCTGCACAAACTGGAGGTTGCCGTAGTTGTCAGTCACCTTGTCGGCTACTGGCTGACGGAGCTCGACAGAGTCTTTAGGCGATTTCTTTTGGTTTACACCCACTGGCGTGACAGGTGGCGGAGTGACTTGCGACTGGAACTTGGCATCTTGTGCAAGGCCCTCGACAGTGCCTGCAAGACACATGAGCATCATGCAGAGCAAGGAGAAGACATATATGTTTTTTCTAAATAAAATTGCCGACATCGGTGAGTGAAATAATTCAACTAAAAGTTTACATCGCATGCCGCAATCACATCATCTTGAGTGCCTTTTTTATGGCATTTTCCACGCTCAATCCCGGCTCCTTCAAGAAGAGCGCCTTAAGCGTCTTTTGCGACAATTGCTGCGTGAAACCAAGCATCACCAGTGCGCTCAGAGCTTCATCGTAGGACGCGCTGGCCGATTGATTCATATCTATTAACGCATTGTCGGGTACTTTTATTTTATCTTTAAGGTCAACAATTATGCGCTGAGCGGTTTTTGCGCCTATGCCCTTCACAGCCTTAAGCATCGCGGCGTTGCCGCTGGCTATCGTCTGCTCGAGCTCGGCCGGCGGCAGCGACGACTGTATAAGGCGCGCCGAGTTGGGCCCTACGCCAGAGACCGTGATGAGCAACAGGAAGAATTCGCGCTCGCGCTTGTCGACAAAGCCATAGAGCAAGTGGGCGTCGTCGCGCAAGGCTTCGTACACATAGAGGCGCACCACATCGCGAGCACCCTGCAACTGGTTGTAGCACGTGAGCGAGATGTTGATCATGTAGCCCATCCCATGATTGTCGATCACAACATAGGCGGGATTTAACTCGGTTATGGTTCCACTTATATAATCGTACATATACTATCGAGTGAGATTGTTGTGAAATGCAAAATTACATTAAAACCGCCATTGTAAAGCCATGAGTGGTGTTAAAATTGAACTTACCGGTCAAGAATTATTGCTACGAGGGCAGTTACATCACTCACATTGACCTCGCCGTCGCCATTCAAGTCGGCTCGAACGGCCATGTCGCCGTCCACGATTGCATGTGTTATCACCGCTGCGACACAGGCGATATCGCTCACATTGACCTCGCCGTCGCCATTCACATCGCCAGGCAGCGAGCCGGCAGCCATATAGCGCAGTGCGGCCGTGACATCGAGCTTACCCCATCCCCGGCGCTCGGGATCGCCGCCAGTCACCCAGTGGTCGCGTCGAGCAGTGTGCTTCAAGATGCGCTTCACCTGGTCCACACCCAAGCGGGCATCGGCCTGCAACATGAGTGCAATAGCCCCCGACACGAGCGGAGCCGACATCGACGTGCCCACGTCTACACCATAGGGATAGCTCACCCCGCCCGCCTGAGCTATGGCGGTGAGCCAATTGTTGTTGACAGCCATTGTGGAGTCATACCTGCTGTAGGACGACACCACGCACTGGCCTGGAGCTACAATCTCGGGGCGCGACACGTGTCGCATGTCGGGCCCGAATGACGAGAAACTCGAAATGTCGCCCACGGTGCCGCCTGCCACAGCCGTGTTGTGGCCCGAAAGCACAGGAGCGAAACTGCGGCTGGTATAGGAACCTACCGAGATGGAGCTGTCGCCTGTGGCCAGGTCGCTGATGGTCATCGAGCAATCGCCCATAGTGAAGCCGGGCAGGCCGAAGTTGCTCATGCGCGTGTAGGAGTCGCTCCAGCCATTGAGCCGGCTACCTGGAGCCGACACATATTGCAGCCCCATGACGTAGTCCCGTTGCAAGTTATTGGCCTTATACTCCACTATCGAGTGAAACTTGCCATTGCTCTCAATGGCCGAAGCCACCCGGAACGAGCCTGTGAAGTACTTGGCAAATTGCAGGTCGGTGGCATCGGCGACCTCGACAACACTATCGCCTGGCAATGCAGAATAGAAAGGCGAGGCGTAAAGCAAGGTGCCGGTTGCAACATCGGTCACAATCACTCGCAAGCCATGGGGCACCGAGTCGGCGCTCCACATGCTCACATAGCCATCCACGTTGCGACCGCCATACTTGTTGCTCAGCAGCACGCTCAACGTGTCGAGATCTCCATTGAACTGCTTGTGCAGGCATGTGGGCACATTGCCATCGTTGCCCGCCGACACCACGCATATCTTGCCAGGGCCCGACAACGCGCTCATGACCCTGCACAGCATCGAGGTGCCGTCGTGAGCCCCGTCGACACTCGAAATGCTCATGTTGACCACAGCCGGCTTGCCCACACTCTGGGCATAGTTGAAAATATATAGAATAGAGTTGGCCACATTCACATCGGTCAAGGCCCACTCGGGCAGTGCACACGCCACCAGCTCGGCCCCTGGGGCAACGCCGTGGTAAGCATTGCCCATGTAGCTGCCTGCCGCAGTGCCTGTAGTGTGCGTGCCATGCAAGCCTGGGCTGTCGGTGGTGAGCTGCCTTATGGCCTGGGGAGTAGAGTACTCGCTGCCAGGCAATGTGTCGCCATTGATCACTGGAGGCCTTCCTGTAGAATCGACAGGCATGTAAACACGCACAAAACGGCTGTTGCCCAGGCTATCGAGAAAGTTGACATGGTTGAAGTCGATGCCCACATCTATCATACCCAGCACTACTCCCCTGCCGTCGTAGGTCGTAGAGAAGCCGTTGCCCCGAAAGGCCGAGTCGACATTGCAATAATACCTGGCGCTGTCGTTGCACAACTGCAACTGTTGCGATAGCGAAACCCATTGCACACCAGCCATAGAGGCCAAAGCTGGCAGCTTGCCAGCAGGCACGCGCACGGTTGCCATGCCAGGAGCCATAGCCACCACTCGCGCCCCCGAACGCCTGAGGCTCGCCATGGCCGACGAATCGGCCACGACAAAGGCCGAAGCCACCTGCCGCCCTCCACCATACTGTGGGCCATGATACAACGAGGACAGGACAGCACGGCGCAGAGCCTGCTTGGTCCTGACCGACACATTGCCCGCACAGGCCAAAAGGCATAACATGCACATCATGAAGATATAGAGCAGTCGTTTCATGAAGACAAATCTACAAAATTTTTATCATACTGTCGACATACGACAACACACAAAAAAATCCCGGCTGCACCAGAACTGGCAGCCAGGATTTAGTATTGATGGCGTAGACTCCGTATTACTTGGAGAGAGCCTCGATATATTTCTCAACAGTAGTATTGGAAGGATCAAGCTCGTGCCATGCACGCAGGTACTCGAGAGCCTTGGCATTGTCCTTGTTGTTGATGGCGCTGATGGCCAGGTACTGATAGGCATACTGCAGCGACGGACCGAAATCGGCAACATTGTTTTGTGCCTTGGCAAGCTGCACATATTTCTCGACAGTGCTTGCAGCCGTACCCTTTCCATTGGCATCGTTGGCAATCTGGAGCAGCATCTTGCGATACACATAGGAGTAGTTGTCGGGGTCGGCCGAAAGAGCCTTGTCGATGTAGTTGATGCCCTGAGTGTAGGCGTTGGCCTTATCTTCGGCAGTGGTGTTCTTGTCGGCAAACTGCTGGTAGTAGACGTTGGCCATCATCGCATAATCCTTGGTTTCAACCTTGTCGCTGGCAAGCACCTTGTTGGCATACTTGAGCGCTTTGGCATAGTCCTTGGCACCTGCGGCCTGTGTAGCCAGGCTGCGAGCAATCTCAAGATTGTCGGGGTTGAGCTCTATAGCCTTGTCATACATTGCAGTAGCGCCATCGGCATCATTGTTCATCTCACAGGTCTTGGCAAACATCAAGTAATCCTTAAGGTTATAGGAATTGTTGTCGTTGGCACGCAGGCTGAACATTTCCTTACCCACAGTATAGGCCTCTTGCCACTTGCCAATGTTGGCCAGGCTATAGAGCATCAAGCGGTCGGCCACCACCTGGTAGGAGCTGCCAGCGGGCACGCTCGAGCGCAGCTTGGAAGCCACGTCGTAGCAGTCCTGGAACTTGTCGGCAAAGTAGAGCAGCTGGGCGTAGCGAGCCTCATCCTTGGGGAAGTGGTTCTGCGTGCTATTGATGTAGTTGCCATAGCGCTGGGCAGCCTCCACAAAGTCTCCATGCTCATAGAGCTTCTCGGCGAGCTGGCGTTGTACGAGGGCCGAGTTGGGATTGGATTGAATGATATCCTTGAGACGGGCGATGGCCAGCTCAGGATTCACCTTGAAATAGGTGTCGGCATATTTGACAGTCGACTCGATGTTGGAAGGGTCATATCCCATAGCCTGCTCGTAGCTGGCCATTGAGTTGCCCCAGTCCTGGCTGGCAAAGTAGATGTCGCCTTGCACAATGTCGGGTTGAGGGCTGGTCTTGCCATACTTGCGGGCATTCAACAGGCACTTGTTCACTTGCGACTCATACTTAGTGGGGTCGGCAAAGAAATAGGCACGAGCAATGGCACACTCCAGGTCCACATTCTTTTTGGCCAAGTTGCGGGCCTGCTTGAAAAGAGCCTCGGCAGCGCTCTTGTTGCCGTTTTTCAACAGCACAGCGGCCTGGCCCACCAAGTTGAAAGGATACTTGGCATCGGCAGCGGCGCCGTCCTTGAAGTACTTGTCGGCTGCATTGAGATCGCCCTGCTTCAAGTCGATCATGCCATAGTAGTAGTCGACCTCGGCCTTGTTGGAAGCCGAATTGACATTGCGGTCGAGAATGGTCTTGGCATTCTCATAATCGCCGATGTTGTAGAAATCTATACCATCTTTCACACCCTGAGCCGATGCGAAGATGGAAGCTCCCATCAAGAGGGAGGCAAATAAGAATTTAGCTTTCATCTTTGTAAATGTGTTTATATTGTTGTTTTCTTGTTGTATTCACAATGGTTGATGCCAGTCGTGCACAGGGGAGCCCTACTCGAGGTGAGTCACTGCACCTCAACAGTTCTCACGGGCTCGGCACCCGGCATGATACCGGTTTGGAGTATGATTTTTTGGCCAATAGTGCCTGTCAAGAACACATAGAAGCTGTGGTCGATAGTGCCAAGTGGCGAGGCGTCGATGGCAAAAATCTTGCGGAACAGCGGGTAGGAACCGTCGTTGATGTAGGCCTGGTAAGGGAGCACGCCCTGCAGCATGTCGTCGCGGCGCACCTTGAGCACCTTCACCTTGTCGGTGAAATTGATGAGTGTGGCTTGCGAGTCCTCCTGGTTGAGCTCGGAGTAGCGTTGCTCGGCAGTCTTCTCGCTCTGTCCCATGTCGTCGGCCACCCAGCTCACGCCCACAAAACCGATGGCGTTGTCATACTTGTTGACCGTCTTAAACACATCGTCGCTCGACTTGGCCGAATACACCTTGAAGGGGAAGTCCTTGCCGCCCAAAAACTTGTTTTTAATATAATGTATCACTCCCGAGGCATTGCCGTCGAAGAGGAGCTTGATGCTGTCGTTGCGCAACTTGGTGGGCACAATCTGACCCCACTTGCGATACTTGCCCGTGAACAAGTCTTTGAGCTCGGTCATCGACATCTCGTCGACATCGCTGTTCTTGTTGACGATGATGGCCACTGCATCGACAGCAATCATGCGACTGCGATAGGCCCTGCCCTGACCAGCAAGTATGGTGCGCTGCTTGTCGGTCAAGTCGGTCGAGGTGATGATGAGGTCGACTTTCTCGTGAAGCAACGAGTCGAGTGCAGCCCACTCGCTCATGTAGCGCGGCTTGACGAAGGCACCGGCATACTGATACTCAAACACGTCGATTTCCTGCTCAAGCACGTTTTGAAACGACTCGTCGCAGTATATCTTGGCCATGCCCTTGGTGGCGCCGTTGGGACGGTCGCTATACTTCTGGCACGATACAAGCACAGCCGTGGCGATACCCGTAAGGAGCAGTGCGCCAAGCAATATTTTAAGATTTTGTTTCATTGTCGTGTACTCTTTTTATCAATTCTTCAACTTTGCGATGGGCATCGGTCTCGACATCGTCGTCACGCTTGTCGGTGAGCCTGTAGTAATCGAGCCCCTTGAACTGACGGTAGCCGCGGTAGATGCCATATAAACCAAAAACAACCGCAAATATCCAGCGCAGATAGTTGAATGGCGGCGTCACAAGATTGAAAAAGTTTATAATCATCAAGTATGACATGCCGAAATAAACCAGTATCATGAACATTCCGAAGAATATTCTTAACCCCCGCATAATTCCACGGCCCGATGTACTCATTGTAAACTGTTTAAAAAAATTTCTTTTCTCTTAGACCTGCCATAAACCGCAAGGTTTATCGCAAGGCCGCAACAATAACAACGCTTCTTGCGTATTTTTTCAATTTGTAAAGTTACATATTTTTGATTGAAAACAGCGACACTCCCTGTAGTAATTATAAAATCTTAACAAACGATCATTTCCTGCGGATTGCCTATCTTTTTAGAAAATTACAACTTTACCTTTAAGCAAAGACCTAAAAACAGAGCCATAAATCCTCTAAAATAAGCATAAAAAGTCGGATTTGTAGTATCTTCGGCTAAAATCATCTTATAAAATGCTTAATTTTTGCACTTTATAATAGATTATCGCAATAAATTATTATTTTTGTAAGGTAAAATGCAATAAAAATATGAAGTTAAATCGCATAAAGGCAGTTTTAGAGGAGAAAGGAATAAGCCAAACTTGGCTTTCCAAGAAAATGGGCAAGAGTTTTAGTACGGTCAATGCCTATGTGTGCAATCGTACCCAACCCAACCTTACAACGCTTCTTGAAATTGCACAGATATTGTCTGTGGATATGAAGGAACTTATCTCAGACGCGAAAGAACGTAGTGCTAAATAAAAGACAAAACATAATGGAACAGTCACAATATAACTTTTTGTTCTCGTTCATCTGTAACATAGCCAATGATGTACTTGTGAATGCTTTCAACAAAGGCGATTACAAGAAGGTCATTCTGCCTATGTTGGTGTTGCGCCGCATTGACGTGCTGCTTGAACCGACAAAGGATGCAGTTATACAGATGAAAGAACAACTTGACAACAAGAGCTTCCAGAATGCCATCAATGAAAGAGTTTTCCAACAAGTGTATAGCAAAGTATCACAAGGACAATAAAAATAAGAAAAATGAACAAGACTATTACAAAATATCTGTTGGCATTATGCCTTATATGTAGCGTTGGCAATGCGTTTGCACAACATCGTTATTATTGCGAGGTAAAGGGCATTGAGAAAGACCTTTCTTCTGGTTTGAAAATAATCTTCGACTTCGGGACAAAGGCTTCATATAATATTTGGGGAGACCTCAGCAGCAAATTGAAAGTTGTGGATGAAAATGGCGAAGAAATCAAGTTTAACAGCATGGTAGATGCAGCAAATTATATGGTTGACAAGGGGTGGAACTTCCAACAAGCTTACTCTTCTGCCTATGGCGGAAAACCTGTGATACATTGGATTTTCTACAAAGATGCAGATAATATGGATAAAGCCAGAGAAGGTATTATGACCAAGACGGAATATCAGAAACTAAAGAAGTGAAGCTATGACAGAAGAAGAAAAGAAAACGTTGGTTGATGCGGTGAAATGCAAGTATCCACATCAGAACCTAACGGAGATTTACTACAATATAGGTAGAGCATTGCCTTTTACTGTCCAAAGATTCCCTGACGGAAGAGTTTCAGACTGGTATCGTAATCAATATGTGGAGGTTGTACGAGTAGAACCACATGGAAGAGGTGGTAAGTTTGGAAATGTATTTGGTTTTTATTACCGTAATGGTGAAAAAGCTGATGCTCATGAGAATGACCCAGAACACAGTTGGTGTACAAAGGATGATACCGAACCGCAACCAATACCATGTTGTGGATGTGGCTCATGGATGTTGTTGGACATCATAGGTGAGAAGACAACAGAATCTGTTAAGGCTATCGGTCTTGATGACAAGATTGGCTTTGGTAAATATAAGGATATGACTTTGAAAGAGGTCATCATTAAAGATTGGCAGTATGTCAAATGGGCGATTATAGATTCCCAACACTTCTATACCGATGTTGATAAGGTATTGGAATATCATATGGAGAATAGACCAACACTTGGTATAAACGATATAATGAGCTTCGGGAAATACAAGGGAAAGCCCATTGAGGAGGTTTGCAAAACAGACCGACAATACCTTATATGGCTTTCACAAAACAACGATTCTTTCAATCTTGATTGAGAGAAATTCAAGTAATCAAATTATAATGTAGCTATGAAGAGTTTTATGTTAATATTTTGCTCCCTGCTTATAGCATTCGGAGCAACAGCACAAAGTAAGTTAGGTTCGCAAACTCCTAAGATTGCGAAAGATTCGACATTGATAAAGATACACGACCTATTGGAAGACGTGGATTTCCGCATACACGGTCTTGACAGATACAAGCTCTATCCAACAGAGAACATCTACAACTTTCTGCAATTAGACACTAGTACGGGTAAAATAGATGTTGTGCAATGGTCGTTAGATGATGGAAAAGAAGGTTCTGTTACCCTTAACGATGAAGATTTGTCTCTTGGAACAGGGTGTGGAACATTTGAATTATATCCAACAAAGAATATGTATCAATTTCTCCTTTTAGACAAGGTTACAGGTAGAAAGTGGCATGTTCAATGGGGATTTGAAGCAAACAAAAGATGGATTAAACGAATATATTAGCTTTAGCAGAATATGGCAATAATTTGTTTGATAGTATTCTTTGCATTGGCTATCTTCATTAAATTGAAGATACCAATATGGAAAGGTAAATATTCCGAGAAGTTGGTACACAAAAAGATGTTACAACTACCAGATGAGTACACAATTTTCAATGATTTGTTGTTTGAGAGTAATGGACACTCAACTCAAATTGACCATATCGTCGTGTCCCCTTATGGGGTATTCGTTATAGAGACAAAGGGTTATAAAGGCTGGATATTAGGTGGCGAGAATTCTGAATATTGGACGCAGGTCATCTACAAAAGTAAACACCAATTTTACAATCCTATAAAGCAGAATGAGGGACATGTAAGATTTCTTCGCCATTTGCTTAAATATTCTGTTGACATTCCGTTGATTCCGATTGTTGTTTTCAATAATTCAGCAGAGTTGAAAGTTCATGTTAATAACCATATAGTTGTAAATAGGTGTAATTTGAATTGGGCAATATCCCAATATCATGACATTATTCTAAATGCCACACAAATAGATTGGATTGTCAATACCATTCAACGATATTACACAATAGCAAATAAGGAAGAAATAAAACAGCACAAGCATAATGTCCTAAACAGGAAATATAGAGCAAAGAGTTTAATAAGGCAAGGCGTTTGCCCACAATGTGGTGGTCAGTTAGTTTTACGCAAAGGAAGATATGGTTCTTTTTATGGGTGCTCAAATTATCCTAAATGTAAGTTTACACTAAATAAATGAGAGGGGAATAGATTAAAGTTGTATTTCCCTCTCATTTAGTTTAGTTTGTTTCCCAAAACACTATTTGGAGCTTTTGATAGCACGTTTTATGCTTTTTGATTCTTGCAAAAGTTTATTGGCTATGCTATCTTTGTATGCTGCCATTTCAACCATTTTATAGTGATGACGAACAGAATCCTCATAAGCAGCAAAACGATTTCTTACATCATCAATAACTTTCTCATCTCGACAAACAGAGAAAAACTTCTCTATGTAGCGAATATTCGGGTCGCCGGATGGAAGCGCCATTTTCAATGCTCGATATTTCAAGTCTGCCTCCTCCCAATCTTGGTGCTCTCGCCATTGTGTGAGGTTGGCCCAAATAGAGATGATAAGAGATAGAGCCAAGCCCCCGATGAAAAGAAGAACATACTTTGAAGTTGGTTCTAAGCGATGGGTTATAATTTTCTTCTGAGGAACATTTTTCATCACTTCCAGCCATGGCAATGCCACGGGAGTAGTCGAGTTGTCGACGGCCTACACCTGGAGCGATGCCCAAGAAAGTCTCACGGTCAACACCCGCAAAGGCACCTACGAAATGAAACAGCTCGACAGTATCACCTTTAAAAGCAAGCCGGCAACACTGCTGGGCGTGCCCCTTGAAAAGGTGCTGCACAGGCACACAACAAAGACCAACTTGCAGTGTCGAAACGAGTTTGTGCCCACCATTACCAACAACCAGATTGTGACACAAGGCTACTACGGGACACTTAAAGCCTTTGTCGATGCCGTAGAGGGAAAGAAAGCAACCATCGTGCAGGGGCTCGAAGACATTGTAGATACCTACTCTCTGCTCGATTACATCGCCGAACACCGCTGACGATCCCTTACTTTAAGCCGGCAAGGTGGCACAACAATCGCAGCAATGCAAGCTATAAATCTCGCCACATGCACTTGACGAGATTAATTTTACACAAGCAAGCTAACACCTTTTTTTATTTCCCACCCCTAAAACGAAGCGGCCGCAAGTCGAATTGATGACTTGCGGCCGCTTGATATTAAAATCCTGAATTAAGTGTCAGGACACAAGAAATTACTTCTGCAGCTTGAACTGAACGGGGAGGGTGTACCACACGTTCACAGCATTACCGTTCTGACGACCTGGAGTGAAGCGGGGCAGACTACGCACCACGCGCTTAGCCTCGTTGTCGCAGTCGGAGCTCAATGAGCGCACAACCTTGACTTCACCAACCTGGCCGTTCTTGGTAACGACGAATTGCAGGATCACCTTACCCTCGATACCTTGCTCGGCAGCCATTGCCGGATACTGGATGTGAGACGACAGATATCTCATGAGGGCAGACTCGCCACCAGGGAATTGAGGCGGCTGTTCCACCGACTGGAACACCTTGTTGTCGTCCTCCTTGGGTTTCTCCTCAGGCACAGTCACGGCCACCTTTTGCTCAACCTTGGCAGTTGGAGCAGGAGTCTCCTTAGGAATCTCGGCAGTAAGGCCACCCAGGGTACCTTCAACGTTCTTGTTACTGATGGCGGCATCGTTCTGCTTCACCTCGTCCTGAGTGGGAGGAGGAGTGGTCACTTTGTCGTCGGGCACAATCTTGAGCTCGGTCACAGCCTGCTGGGCAACTTCCTCAACCTCAGGTTTTTCTTCCTCCTTAGGTTGTTCTATCTTCTTTTCCTCTTCCTCGGAAGATTCTTCCTCGGAAGCACCAAAAGAGAACTCTTGAGTTTGTTGCTGATTTTGCAGGGCCAGCTGGCGCTGAGCTTCCCAGCGCTGGTAGGCATTCCATGCAAACACCAAGCAAGCAGCTACAATGAAGCCAATGATTGTGTAAAGCATAGCCTTGTTGTGACGCTGAATAGAGGTGCGTCGCAACTGATAGGCACCGAAGTCTTTATTTTTACCTTCAAAAATAAGGTCACACCATTCTTTTGATGAAAGATCTACATCGTTTGACATAATAATCTAAATTTTAAAATTCAACATTAAACCTAACACCAAAATCATTATTTACCAACCGGTGGCAACACCACGCCTCTCTTGGCGAGAGCTGTAGAGTCGTCCTTGCTGAGTGTTTCAATCTGGAAACGAGAAATGTTGTTGATTTGCATCTCATCGAGAATAGCAACAACGTCGCTATAGCTTGCACGTCCAGTGGGCTTGATCATCACGATGGGTGGATGCAAGTCGTCGCGCTGGCGAATCTTGGTAGCAGCAGCCTGATAGAGAGAATCGTTGGCTGCATCGTTCTTGCTGAACTGATGTTTTTCCCATTTCTTTTTCTCAACGGCAATGAGCTTGAGCGCTTCCTTGTTCTTCTCCATGAAGATAGAACGCAGGTAGTTCATATTCTTATTGTCGCCCGAGGTGATGCCCTTAGCTTCTTTGAAGTTGGACAGATCGGCCAGGTTGAGCTGGCCCTCGTAGTAGTAGAACTTCACGTCCTGAGGATTGGAGCGAGCACCGAGACGCTCGTCGTCGACCTCCTTGCCATCGATGATGATGGTGATGGCCTGCGACTCGGCAGCCTGGTTCTGGTTTTGCTCGGTCTTGCTGTCGTCGTTGTTGGTGGGCAGCGCGATCTTCAGGGTTTGCGACTTCAACATTGTGGTACACAGCATGAAGAAGGTGATCAGAAGCATGTTCATATCGACCATAGGGGTAAAGTCGATTCGAGTATCAAACTTCTTTTGATGACTTAAATTTTTCTTTGCCATAGTCTTAATTCTCCTCCTCCTTCTTAAGAGCGGTCATCAATGTAAACTTGTTACGGTTGATTGACTGCAGGTTGTTCATCACTAATTCCACCATGCGGTATGGCGTCGTGGCATCGGCCTTGATCGCAATACCCTTACCGTCTCTGATGTCTTGTGCCTCTCCAGCGCCTTCCATCACCTCCGACACGGCTTTCACCCAATCTTGGAATTCGGTGGTCTTGCCGTTATATTCGGTCATGGCGATAGGGATGCCTGGGCCTTCCTTCAAAGCTTTGTCACGATCATCGGAGTTGAGATCGAGCCATTGCTTCAAATTTTTCATTGGAACGCCAAAGGAGTTCATCTTAGAGAAGTCCTTAACCTCTTTGGCAGTGAGCTTGACATTGTATTTCTCGCACATCTTGCCCAGAGCATTCTTGCGCAGGTTTTCAGAAGACATCACAGTGGTGTCGACAGTACCGATGAGTTCCATGTAGACTTGCCCCTTGGGGCTAACGAGCACGGTCATCAGTTTGGAATCGGGCACCTTGTCTTCAGAAACCGACTCTGGCGTGATCACGGTCACAGGCTCCTTCTGAAGGAAAGTTGAAGTCAACAAGAAGAAAATCAGCAGAAGAACGGTAACGTCGGACATAGCCGTCATGTCTATGCGCGCGTCTTTTTTCTTTACTTTGACTTTTCCCATTGATTTTTATTACTTATAAAATTGATTGAATCTGTAAATCTTGAGATGAAACCTAATGATTATTTCTCGTGATTAGCAGCATAGGCGTTGACGATAGCGAAACCAAGCTCATCGACGGCGTAGGTCAGGTTATCGATCTTGTTGGTGTAGTAGTTATAAGCAATAAGGGCAAGAGATGCAGTTGCGATACCAGAAGCAGTATTCACAAGAGCCTCAGAGATACCGGTTGACAGTGCAGTCGAGTCGGGAGCGCCCGATTGAGACAGAGCCGAGAACGACTTGATCATACCCAGCACAGTACCAAACAGACCGAGGAGGGTACCCAGGGTAGTGAGGGTAGCGCAGATGGGCAGGTTCTGTTGCAGAGAAGGCATCTCAAGAGCGGTAGCCTCTTCGATTTGCTGTTGGATGATACCGAGCTTCTGCTCCTTGGGCAGTGGCGACTGCTCCATTTCTTTGTATTTTTGCAAAGCCGAGTAGACGATAGCGCCCACCGAGCCTTGTTGCTTGCGGCAAAGGTTCTCGGCCTCAGCAACGTTCTTGTTGTTGAGGGCTTTCTTCACATCGGCAACAAACTTGGTCTGGTTGCCTTTGCCACCAGCCTTGCTCAGGGCGAACCAGCGCTCAATGGCCAGGACGATCACAGTGAACAAGCAGGTGAGGATGATAGGTACCACGAAGCCACCCATATACATTGTACCGAGCAAGTTTTGCGGGGTGCTGGTAACGCCGGCTGGCATTGCCCAATGGCACAGATAGTTGCCTGCATCGCTGAACTTGAAGTTGCCACCATTTCCGAGACCGAAAATGTAGAAACATTCTGCCAGCACAAAGCAAATAACGATAACCCAGATGGCATTCTTAATACCCTTAACATCGCTGGTAACAGGTTTGTTGTTGTCAGCTTTTTTAACGGCCTTTGCAGGCTGAGCCTGCGGTTTTGGCTGCTGAGGAGCATTTGGTTTTGTAGCTTCCATAATTTTTAATGAATAAAATGTTAAAAAATTAATTAATTAAATTGTTATTAATCGTTAGTAATTTTCTTTGCTTCAACTCAAATGGTAGCCTGTGCTTCAAAATTGCGTTAAATTTCCCAGCACGAGGCTGAAAATGAATTATAAAACATCGATTTAGCACAAATCACCATCCCATGACGCCATAGGCGCCTGGATACATTTCACTAAAATCAACGCAAATGTATTACAATTATTTTAATAAAACAACGTCGAAACGCTATTTCGCGTCAAAAAACAATAAAATTTAATCATTTTTTCAAACCAGTGAAACGGCAACATGTTGTACAACATAAATCGGGCCTGGCACCATTGAAAGGCAGCGACGACAATGAGGGAAAGAAGGGAAAGAAACCGCCAAAAGACAATCGCAAATCACTTGCGAGAGTATATTATATTTACTAACTTTGCCCAAAATTGTATATAATTTATAAAAAAACCTATAACCTAATGGCAACAATCAAGTTAAAGAAAGGTTACAACCTAAATCTTGAGGGAAGCATCGCCACAAGCACGGTAGCAAGCGCACCCGCACCCAAGCTGTGCGGCATTGTACCCGACGACTTCTGGGGCGTGACTCCCCGCATGGAAAAACAGGTGGGCGACCACGTTGCTGCCGGAGAAGCATTGTACCACGACAAGAAGCACGAGGAGGTGAAAGTCGTGAGTCCGGTGAGCGGCGTGGTGAAAGCGGTGAACCGTGGCGACCGGCGCAAGATTGAGTCGATAGAGATTGCGTGCGACGGCAGCGACAGCCGCCACAAGCCCAGGCTCGACGCTGGGGTGAAGGCTGCGTTGCTCGAGTCGGGACTGTGGGTCATGTTGCGCCAGCGCCCTTACGACATCGTACCCGACCCCGACGTGACACCACGCGACATCTTTGTCACCTGTTTCGACTCGGCACCACTCGCGCCCGACCTCCTGCTGGTGACTGGCGACAAGCAGCATTATATTAAAAAAGGTGTAGAGGCACTTGCAAGCCTCACCAGCGGCAAGGTGTATCTGGGCTGTGCCCCGGGCCATGTGATTGAAGTGGAAGGTGCCGAAACCAACGTCTTCGACGGGCCTCACCCAGCAGGCAACGCCGGCGTGCAAATCAACAATGTGAAGCCCGTCAACAAGGGTGAGGTAGTGTGGACGCTCGATGTCGTGACCCTGGCCCGCATAGGCGAGCTGCTCGCGACTGGCATGGCAAGCTTCGACACGATTGTGGCTGTCGACGGCTCGGAGGTGGCAACGCCACAATATGTAAAGACGGTGATGGGCAGTCCAGTTGCCGACCTGGTGGAGGGAAACATTGCCGGCGACAGCAAGTTGAACAAGCGCTACATAAGCGGCAACGTGCTCACCGGCTCTAAGGTGGACCCCGAGACAGGATACCTGCGCGCTCCCTACAGGCAAATCACCGTGATACCCGAGAATGATCATCCCGACGAGTTTATGGGTTGGGCCTCGCTCAGCCCCAAGAAATTCAGCATCTACCGCGACTTCACGGGATGGCTGCTGGGACGCAGGAGGAAAAAAGTGAAGATGGATGCCCGCCTGCAAGGTGGCGAACGTGCCATTGTGATGAGTGGCGAGTATGACCGCATGCTGCCCATGGACATCTACCCCGAGTTTCTAATTAAGTCGATCATTGCCTTCGACATCGACAAGATGGAGCAACTGGGCATCTATGAGGTGGCTCCCGAAGACTTTGCCCTGGCCGAGTATGCCGACACTTCCAAGCTCGAGTTGCAGCGCATCGTGCGGCAAGGGCTCGACAAAATGAAGAAAGAGATGGAATAAACGACAATGAGACAATAAATTGAATACAAAACATTAAAGTAATACACAATAGTGAAAGCTCTTAAAAAATTCATGGACAAGATAAGTCCGTCGTTCCACGAGGGCGGCAAGCTGGCCAAGCTGCAGTCGGTGTATGACGGAATGGAGACTTTCTTGTTTACGCCCAACACGACATCGCGTTGCGGCGTGCACATCCACGATGCCAACGACATGAAGCGCACCATGAGCACTGTGATTGTAGCCTTGATACCGTGCCTGCTATTCGGCATGTACAACGTGGGGCTGCAACACTACCTGGCACTGGGACAGGCAGCCCAAACAGGGTGGTTCACCATGTGGCTGTTTGGACTGCTGGCCATGCTGCCCGTCATCATAGTAAGCTATGTGGTGGGACTGGGCATCGAGTTTATAAGTGCACAGATTCATCACAAGGAGATACAGGAGGGTTACCTGGTGACCGGCCTGCTCGTACCCTTGATTGTGCCCATCAACACACCGCTGTGGATGACAGCCATTGCAGTGGCATTTGCAGTCATTTTTGCCAAGGAGGTGTTTGGCGGCACAGGCATGAATATATTTAATGTGGCACTGGTGACCCGCGCATTTCTTTTCTTCAGCTATCCATCGAAGATGAGCGGCGACCTGGCCTTTGTGAAAACGAGTGCTGCTCTTGGCTTCGGCGGCGACGGGCCGGTGAGCGACGCCTTCACGGGCGCCGCCCCGCTCGGGCAGGTGGCCACCAATGTGGGCAACGTGCTGCAC
>SAMEA3663095__coassemble_780_pt1 | contig 75741 bp, 64 predicted proteins | sample SAMEA3663095__metabat2_high_PE_002 | metagenome-assembled genome bin SAMEA3663095 (sample SAMEA3663095) | pig gut metagenome | biome: pig gut; feature: pig-associated habitat; material: faeces | place: France | collected 2012 | reverse complement strand
AAAGACATGATTAAAGAAAAATAGCGTAACTTTGCACTTGCTTCTGGAATCCGCCGCACAGCACTGTCGTGTTAAAGAGAGTTAAAGCTGCTATGCCTGTTATCTTTATTCATCCAATTCCTACTTTTTGGTTAGTAAGAGAAGGCAATGTACCCTCTTGCATGAGGTGCAAAGTGGTTATAATTTTGCGTTGCAAAACAAAATAATAACACATAGAAAAAGAAAGGACGACAGAAATGAAAAATGTAGTGTTAATCGGTGCAACAGGATTTGTAGGGTCGGCCATCTTGAGCGAGTTGCTCAATCGTGGCCACAAGGTGACAGCAGTGGTGCGCAATGCCTCCAAGCTGCCCAAGCACGACAACCTTACGGCAGTAGAAGAGGATGTGGCCAACGTTGATGCCATTCCCAGCATAGCCAGTGGCAAGGATGCCGTAATCTCGGCCTACAACCCAGGTTGGACCAATCCCGACATCAAGCGTCTCATCGAGGAGAACTATCCTAAAATCGTGGAGGCTGCCAAGAAGAGCGGCGTCGAGCGCCTGCTCATCGTGGGCGGTGCCGGCACCCTATTTGTGAAGCCTGGCTTGCGCGTGGTCGATTCGGGTGCCATCCCTGCGGAAATCATTGACGGCGTGCGCCCGTTGGGCGACTTCTACCTCAACCAGCTCACCAAGGAAAACGACATCGACTGGGTGTTCTTCTCCCCTGCCGGCGAGTTTGACGCCCAGGGCGAGCGCACGGGCAAGTACCGCCTGGGCAAGGACGACCTCATCGTCGACAAGGCCACTGGCACGAGCCACATCTCGGTGAAGGACTATGCTGCAGCCATGGTCGACGAGCTGGAGAAGCCTGCTCACCACAAGGAGCGCTTCACCATAGGCTACTAAAACACTCAGGGGTTTCAGTATTGCACCAAATTGAAACAAGGCACATGGCGGGTTGCACACACCGCTTCATGTGCCTTGTTTACTTCGTCATATATAACTGCTGTGGTTAAATCTTGATTTGAATGATGAAATACAGTTGCTTACTCGGCACAACGCCCACAACTTCATTAATTCCTATCACTGGATGGCCAGCAGCTCCATCCCCAGAAGACAACCCTATCTTGACTTTTGTAGAAAAGCAAAATGTGATGATTGAAAAATAAAAAGAGAAGTTTTGTTGTGGAATTAAACTGATATTGCTACTTTAGTTTCAATTCTTATTAACTATAATCAAACAAGTCATGTTATGAAAAAAAACTACAACTTAAACTACATCTTTTTGTTTGTCTTGTTCATGCACATGTTTGCAGTCCAAGCAACTACCATCTATGCCTATCGCTCGTTTCAGCGCGATGCAGGCTCGACAGCAAGTGTCAGGGGCCCTGTCAAATTTGATACATCCAATCCCCGGGCAATTTCGTTGATTGCCGACCAAAGCAAAATGGGTATATGCTATGCAGGCACTTATTACAACTACAAGTGGTATGCCCAAGTCACTCAATCTGGAACTCAGAGTACAGTCGACGGTCTTTATACAATTGACATGGAAACAGGCCAGCGCTCCCTCATTGCCAGCAGTGGTTTACAACTTACCGACATGACCTATGACTACAGCACCAACACAATGTATGGCATAAGAAACGGCGCTCAGAAACTTGCCACGATCAACCTTGCTACTGGAGAAGTGACCGAAATTGCTAGTTTCCATGACAATGCTGGAAGCAATAATGTTTATATGCTTGCCTTGGCTGCCAGCTTCTCTCGAAGTTGTTTTTGTTTTACCTGAAAGATTTGAAAGGGCAAGAAGAAATGGGAGATAGAGGTTCTTATTCAGCCATTTATGGCAAATCGGGAGGCATTCCTCCCGAGAAACGTGAATATTCTTGTGTTGGTGTTATTGGTCATATTAAAGTGATACAAAGCGCAATACCTCCAACAACCATACTCCGACGTATTCGAATACAAAGAACACTACTTACTTTGCATATTCAAAAGAATGCCGTCGCATTGAGGCAATTTATTACTACCGAAATCACCGGCTTGTGAAAAGCGTAGACTTTGGCAAAGGTCGGGAGAAACCTCACGTTCATTATTGGAGCCCTTCTGGTATGGTTGGGCGGAAACGTCACGACAAAAAGAACAGTTTTGAGCTTTCTGCACGGGACAAACGCCTCATGGCATTAGCAAAAACTTTCAAAATATAACAACATAAAGATATGGAAAAGAAAATATTAATTAAAAATTTCTGGAAAGTAGGGAACAATGGAGACCGAAATTTGTATGAAGATGATTTGGGGTGGGGAGATAGCCTGAAAAGAGCGGCAAAAAGCGACTACCCAGAATACATTTTTCGCTATTGTGTGGAAGATGTGGGCTACAATATCCTCTTTTATTGGTTGCAAGACAGGAACTTCTACACAATAGAAACCGAGTTAACCCCTATTGAAGTTCGCCGCATCTATCCCAACCCGAATTGGGACGGGAAATGTGAATGGCAGAAAGCGGACTCGGATGTAGGGCCTTCAACTGCATCCGCTGGTGAAGTTATCGCCACATTTGACAATCCGACCCAAATTTGGAATGGGCTAAAGATAAATGGAGTCCCAATAGGTGATGTGCTCGACAACTCTGTAATCATCGATTTGGACTGATCCAATCCGTTTTCTTTTATAATTACTAACCACTCTTGGCTTTTTGGCTGAATAAGTCATTGAGCGGAACGGAATGGTTGGTGATTAAATCTTGTATTTCAGCGTGAAGCGTACTGAACACGGCACGGTCGGTAGTGACCACGGCACACTCCGAGTGGTTGCCGCGGGTCAGGTTCTATTCTGTCGCTGTAAGCTTTATCGTAACCAATATTCAGCCCAGACCATATAGTTTTGAATAATCCCATTCTGTTTTATACTTTTCATAAGAATAGAAAATTGGCGAAATATCAGTTGATTGTATGGCTGGGGTTGGAAAATATTTGTATCTTTACGGCCTAAAAACTAATAAAACAATAAAGAAATGCAAATCAATGTAACACAAGATAGTGCTGGAGAGTCAATCAAATTCAACATTGACATTCCAGATGGGCTTATAAACATTAAGCGTGTTAAGCCATTAAAAATCATTCAAATTACGGATGGCACGTTTCATCTAACAGGCGATACGGAATTGTTGGAAGATGAATTAAAATCTCTTGGCTGTGTGCTTCTGGAAACAAAAGATAATAATTCAGTATGGTACTTTACTAAAAACAAACAAAAAGCTGTTGAGGCTTTGGTAAGTGTTGTTAATAAATTGAGATAATTAAATAATGGAGAATTTTTGTTCAAAATGTGGCAACCAGCTATCAATTGGGGATAAGTTTTGTAATAAATGAGGAAACCCTATTTGCAAAACAAATAATAATACTCAATTAGATAAAACTCTATTGCAACGTGTCCTACATTCATAGGACGCTTATCATTATATGCGTAATCCTCTTGTAAATTATCAGTATTATTCATATACCTATCAAATGACTCAAATACATAAGACTGTCTGCTGCCAATATTATAATATTTTCCCCCATAAATTATGATACAGGAACGAGCCATGACTTTCCCCCTTGGCTCGTTCCTTAACTTTTGCACGGCACTTTGCAATTCTAAAAAAATACTTATCTTTGTGTACAAATTATAAAACAACACATTGACATGAACAAAATCATTAGAGTTCTCACACTGGTGGTCGCATTGCTTGTCGCGATACCGGTATTTTCCCAGAAATTTGCAATCTTGAGCGACATCCATGTCACTCCCGGCAACGCCAACGAGCAACAGCTTAAAGCCGCAGTTGCCGAAATCAACAAGAGTGACGTGGATGTCGTGGTCTTGACTGGCGACTTGACCAACGAGGGCAGCGATGCACAGTTGCGAAATGTGAAATCGATTCTCGACAGCCTCACCAAGCCCTTATATGTGATACCAGGCAATCATGAAAACACTTGGAGCCAAAGCGCGTGCAAGACCTTCAACGACCTGTGGGGCGCCGACCGCTTCGTCTTCAACATCGACTCTCTCGTGGTTGTGGGCATGAACTGTGGCCCCTTCATGAAAATGGGCGACGGTCACATCAAGCAGGAAGACCTCTTGTGGCTCGACAAGACCCTGGCCGAGAGGGTAAAACCGGGCATGAAGGTGTTCAGTTTCAATCACTACCCCATCAATGCCGATCTCGACAACTACCGCGACTATGTGAAGGTGTTGAAAAAATATCCCGTCATTACCCACCTGGGCGGCCACTACCATGCATGGAAACAGTATGAAACCGATGGCATTATGGGCATTGTGGTGAGGGCTCTCGACATGCACAACCACGACTATGGCTACACACTCATGGATGTGGACTTGAAACGTGATTGGATACAAGTGTACAACAAGCGCATCGGCAACGAGCCTGAACTCATGTATGTGTATAAGCCTAATCTCGATTATTACGACACGCCCAAGCCCAAATTCCAAAACCTGGTTTCGGCTGGCTTCAACGTTCAAAAGGTATATGCCGACAATGCGTCAATTTTCACGCGTCTGGCCGTCGATAGCCGCAATATCTATTTCGGCAACTCGCTGGGCTATTGCAAGGCTGTAGACAAGGCTTCTCGTCAAGTGCGGTGGGGCTACAAGACCGACGCTATGCTGTTTTCACGCCCGGTTGTAGGCCAGAAATATGTGATTGTGCCCACGGCCGACAAGCGCCTTGTGTGGCTAAACAAGACAACTGGCAAAATGGTATGGCAGTATAAAGCTGCAGGTCCCTATGTGGCCGATGGTATCATTGCCGATGGCATCTTGTATCAAGGCGGATACAAGACATTCCAGGCATGGAATGTCGACCGCCACAAGCTCAAGTGGCAATACGACAGCATCGGCAATTATTGCCAGGCCGAACCAGTGGTGAAAGACGGCGATGTGATATTTGGAGCTTGGGATACCCGCCTGCGTTGCCTCGACAAGAAAACTGGCCGCCTCGAGTGGTCGTGGAGCAACGGGAAATCGCAAAACCTGCTGAGCCCGGGCAACGTGGTGCCTGTGGTCACGAGCGACCGCGTGCTCATCGTTGCCCCCGACCGTGCCGCTACAGCCATCGACCGCAAAACCGGCACCCAATTGTGGCGTGAAACTCAGGCACGCAAGGTGCGCGAGAGCCTTGGGGCGAGCGAAGACGGCAAGGTGGCCTATGCCAAGACTATGGAAGGCATGCTCGTGGCCATGAGCACCGAGGACAGTGCTTTCAACCTGCTGTGGTCAGTTGACCTGGGCATGGGCTATGAGCATGCTCCCTGCCCCATCCTTGTGCACAACGGCTACATCTACACAGGCAGCCGTCAGGGCATGCTGGCCATCGTCGACGAGAAAACCCACCAGGTGGTGGTGAAGTATGAAATGGGCAGCAGCGAGGTGAACGGCTTTGCTGTTGACCCTGGCACTGGCGATGTGTATTGCTCGCTCATCGAGGGCACAATCTACAAAATATCGAGGTAGACCATAAATCACATGATATACTGCAAGTCCTGAACAGCGGGTAAAACGCTGTCCAGGACTTGCTTTATTATAATAGAGAGCCTTAGCCCTCGGTGTGATGCCTGCTCCCGAGCTTTTTCTCGTCGTCCTCGGTCCACAAAGGATTCTCATCGTCCCAGTCGTCAAAACCAAAGAAAGCCTCTTCGGTGAACTCTTTCATTTCTCGCCCATCCTTCTTGGTTGGGCGTCCCAAGCCCTTCTGTCGCTTGACAAAACCGCCTATGCGTGCCATTTCAAGCAACTCATACTGGTCGGGCGTAGTCACATTTTTCAAGTAGTTGGGCACCAACTTGGCCCCTACCCTGTTGTCGAGCAGCGCAAGCACCTCGAAGGTGAACGTGATGGGCGGCTTGCGCACCGATATCTTGTCACCCACTTTGATAATGTGCGAAGGCTTCACGTTCATGCCCGCTATTGTCACACGGCCCAGTTTGCAAGCCTCGGTAGCCATCGAGCGCGTCTTGAACACGCGCACAGCCCAGAGCCATTTGTCAATTCTCACGTCCTTCATTATTCACTTGTTGTTGAAATTGGTCATTGCAAAACTCAGGCCCGAGAGGCAAAAGGCCTTGATGGCTTCGATGGCTACATCGATGCGCTGGGGCAGTATGGCCAGCTCATCATCACTGGGGTGGCCCAGCACATAGTCGATCTGCATGCCGCGTGGAAAATCATTGCCCATGCCGAAACGCAGCCGGGCAAAGGCGTTCGAACCCAGCATGGCTGTGATGTTTTTCAACCCATTGTGGCCGCCGTCGGCCCCCTTGCCACGCAGGCGTATCACGCCAAAGGGCAATGCGATGTCGTCGACAACCACGAGAATGTGGTCGAGATCGATATTTTCTTTATTTTTCCAGTATCTCACGGCCTCACCGCTCAGGTTCATGTAGGTCGACGGTTTCAAGAGCAGCAATTGCTGGTTCTTGAGGCGCATTTCGGCCACATCACCGTAACGCTGGGTTGTGAAAACAATATTGGACGCCTTGGCGAAGGCATCCAATACTGTAAAACCTATGTTGTGGCGGGTGCCTTGGTATTCTTCACCAATGTTACCCAAGCCGACAATTAAATACTTCATTCAGCGTAATTTGATGTTAAATTACTCGGCTGCAGCGCCGGTAGCAGCTGCGCCCTCTTCACCCTCGGCACCTTCGGCTGTTGCAGTGGCATCGTCGGCGGCAGCATTGCGCGTTGCACGCACACCGGTGATCACAAGATCCTTGGCGCTTACAAGCTCAAAGTTGTCAAACTTGAGGTCGCCCACCTTGATAGCCTTGCCAATCGTGAGTGCATCGACATTGACGTCGAGCGACTCGGGAATGTTGGTGTAGATGCCCTTCACCTTCACACGCTTCATGTTGAGGTAGAGCTTGCCACCTGCCTTCACACCAGCAGCGTGGCCAGTGACGTGCACGGGCACCTCTACTACCACAGGCTTCTGGTCGTTCACCTCGAGGAAGTCCATGTGCAGGATGTCGTCGGTGAGTGGGTGGAATTGAATATCTTTGAGAACTGCCTTGTGCGTCTCGCCGTTGAAGGTAAGGTCGACGACGTAGATCTCGGGCGTGTAGACCAGCTTGCGCACGTCGTTGAATTTCACGACCAGGTCGGTAGTGATCACACCCTTGCCAGCTGCAGTGGTCATCACCGCTTTCTCGCCAGCTTCGAGCTTGCCATTGTAAACCCACTCGCCCTTTTCGTTTTGCTCAAACTGGATGAGCTTGCCGCCATTGAGCACTACGGGGATTTTTTTCTCGTTGCGAAGGGCCTTGGCGGCCTTCTTGCCAAGATCGGTTCTTGGTTCTGCGTTTAATTGAAAAGTTTTCATTGTTTGTAATTGATTGTGTTACTAAAAATTAAGTGTATTGCCTTAATTTCCCATCACACGGAAACTTTAAAGCGGTGCAAAGGTACAACTTTTTTGCCTCTTCACCAAATAAATATGAGACTCGTCTGCAATCATTTTTTTGCTCTTATTATGAGCCAATTGCTTTGGAATCGGGTGTTGTCGTAGTGCTTGGCAAGCTCGGTCGTCGTGCCACCTGCCATGGTGCGATACCACCCATAGGCCCAAGTGCCCATGTCGAGATACAGGGCATCGCGCGCCCCCAGTTGCACAATGCCTGCAACAAACTCCTCGGGATATTGCTCGTCGGCACCTTGCACGACAGCGAAGCTGCCATCGGCCATGAGCACTGCAGCTCTGAAAATGATGTGCGGCCTGCGGTCGATGATGGCTTGCGGGATGCGATCGACGTGTGCGACACCGTTTTCTACAATATAGCATTGCTGAAAGAGGTAGCCACGATGTGCTGTGGCCGATTTTATGGATTGGTCTATGATGTCGCTGGGCAAAATTTTCACCTTACCATCCACGATGAGCATGTGCCCGGTCGTTGTCACATCGGCATATCCCTTGTGCAGTGTTCCTGCCACGACATGGTCGCCACACACTGTCGTGAGGTCGTCGCCAGTGAAAGCTGCAGCCACACTGAGCAGCAAGCTGCCGTCGTTCACATCGGGAGCGGTGCCGCTCTGCGTGAGCACTTCAGTCCCAGCTTTTGGTTTCATCACAATGTATCGATGCCCCAGTGCCGCGACAGTGTCGACTGCGAGCAGTTGCTTGTTGTTGAGAGTTGAGTCCATGTTTTTTAGTGTATTGCAGGCTGTGGTGCACATGGCTGCCAGCAGCATGATGAGAAAATTAATACGCATTTCTTTATTTTCCAAACAGTATGGCGCGGTCGCGTTGGGCTGCTGGCTTCACCCACTGCTCGGGCACGAAGCGCCAGTTGTTGTTAGGTTTGGGCGCAATTGTTCCCTCTCGCTTTATTTCTTGCATCAAGTAGAATCGCTGGTCGCGTGCACTCTTGTATATCACGCGGCTTTCCAGCTCATCCTTGGCTATGCCTGCGCCCTTGGTCAGGAGCTGCCCGCCGCCGTTGGCACGGTAGCTGTTGAGTGCCACCTTGTAGGTCTTGTGCAAGTCGAAGGGCTTGCCATTGCTCATCCTCAATATCTTCACCTTGCTGCCTTTGGGCTTGGACACGTCGACCACATAGTCGATGCCCGCGGCGCTGTCAAAGTTGTAGGTGGGGTTAGCAAACCACAATCCCTTGTTGCCGTTGCTTGCCGAAAGGTTGAAAAGGTGATCGCTTGGACTGGTCATGGTGTTTACCCACAGGTCGTAGCTCATCTCCAAATGCTTCCTTATTTCTTCACCTGTGAGTTTCATCACATAGAGCTGGTTTTCAAACCGGTAAAGGTTGAACATGTCACCCACTGTGATGGTGCCCTTGTGTAGCACAGCATGAGCCGAGAGTGGTGCATTGAAAGCCACATCGGCTCCGGTGAGCTTGAGCTGAAGGTTCAGAATCAAATCGGTAAAGGCGCTGTTGCCAAAGAAGCAGTCCTCGCTGCTCAAGTCGCTCTCGAGTGTACCAATGGGCTGGTTTACCCATGACTTCACGCTGTCGAGCTGGGGCTTGAAATGTGCCATATACTGGCTGTCGGGCTTGATGGTGGTATAGTCGACCAACGAGCCCTTTTTCATGTCGAGCCTCCAGCTGCAGTCGCCTTCGCGATGCAGCGTGACGTCGGCTCTGGCCACCTGCATGGCATTGTTGGCCGAGTTGAGCAGCAACACCCCGTTTTCCACGCTGTTGTGCTTCACGTGGTCGTGACCAAAGAAGATGATGTCGATGCCCTCGACCTGCCTGGCAACGGCCAGAGCTTCGTTTTCGCAATAAGACGACGTGACAATGCCGCCATCAAGGCCACTGTGAAACAATCCCACGACGAGGTCGGGGTTCTCGTTGTCGTGGATGTATTTTACCCAATACTTGCAGCTCTCAACGATGTCGTCGATGCGCAGGCCGCTGTAAATGCGCGGTGCAAGCCAGTTGGGGATGGCAGGCGTCAACATGCCCAGCACAGCAATTTTCACGCCTTTCTTGTGCAATATCGTGTAGGGTTTCACATAGGGGGAGCCCGTTGCAGTGTTCACAATGTTGGCACCCAGCACGGGGCATTTCACCTCGCCCATCCACTTGTCGTACACGGCGTGTCCTGGCTCAACGTCGTGGTTGCCCACCGCTTGGGCATCATAGCCCAGGTAATTCACGACCTGCGCCGCAATATTTTGCTGGGTGGTGTCCACATAGTTGTAGTAGTAGCTGATGGGCTGCCCTTGCAGAATATCGCCATTGTCGAGCAATACAAGGCCGTCGCCCAGTGTGGCGCGCAGCGAGTCGACATAGGTGCTAAGTCGGGCTATCGAGCCTGCCCGTGGCTTGCCGGTGATGAAGTCATATGGGAAAAAACCCCCGTGCACGTCACTTGTCTCGAGCAGAGTGATGCGCACCTCGCCATTGTTGTCATTCGCTCCTTGAGCATGTTGCGCCGTCATGACCAGTGCAATGCACATGGCCATGAACGGCAATATCAACTGTTTCTTCTTCATAGTTGCTGTAATTGTTTCTTTTACTGTGCAAAGTTACAAAAAACTGCATCATGCACAACTCAATTGTGTTGTGCAGGCGGTGCATCATCGCGATGGAGCGACGTGCTACAAAATAAATTGCACCCCAGGCTCGCGATTTAATGAAAATTTACAGCTGAAATTTGCAATTTTGAAAATACAGCGTTAAATTTGCCTTGAAAAAATGTGAAAGCTACCAAATATACCTTTCATGTGCGGAAACTCAAACGACAAATACACTTTATATAATAAGATATTAATCTTTTAATTTAACTTAAACTAAAAATTATTATGAAGAAAGTTTTACTTTTAGCTGCTTGTGCAGCAATGTTTACCAGTGCCTTGGCCGATACTACAGCCGATGGTTACACCATCACCAAAGCTACCGATGTGGCTTGGCCTGCAGAGTTGCCAAGTCTTGAATGCCGTCAAGGCTTTGGCCTTAACAACCAGTTCTATATCCAAAACAAGGCAAAACAAGAGCTTCAAGTGTATGACCTCACGGGCAAGCTCGTGAAAACGATTCCATCGGGCAAAGCCACTGGTGTTTCCTATGACGAAGCGGGCAATATTGTCATCAGTCTTTGCACGTTCCCCAATGAATACCGCACCGACACCGTACAAATCAAGGTTGTGAGCGCCGATGGCAAAACGGTGAAAAATTACAACTTGCCTACCGAATCTATTGTTAAGGGTCGTTGCGACTTCTTGGGCTGCGCCGAAGGCAACATGCTCACCGATGGTTCACTCTATCTTGTGGGAGCTACCAACACAGGCGTAGGCATAATGCGAGTTGCTGATGGCGAGCTCGATGTCGACAATTCTTATCAGGCAATTGCTGCAGGAACAACTCCAAGCACCTCTACTGTTGTCATGCCCTGGAAGCCTGTAGGCAGCGAAGACATGCACTATCTCTATGTGTCGCGCAGCGCCACTCCATGCGACATGGTGATGGATGGTGAGAACTTCAAGGTTACTCCTATTACCCTGCCCAACAAGGGTGCTTGCAATGGCGCTTATCCATTTGTGTACGAAGGCAAGAACTACATTGCATATCCCACTCCTACCAACTATTTTGACGGTTTTGCAGTGGCCGAGATTACCTTCAACGACGATGGCACCATCAGCGCTGGCGAGGCTCCTGTGATACAAGTTGACGCAGTGGCAACAGCCAATGCTAATGGTTTCCAGGCCGACTGGATGACAGTTGACCCCAGCACCCAGACTATTTATCAAGTCTATCCTGGCGGCGGCCTGCGCACCTACAAGTTTACTACTCCCCAAAGCACGGGTGTAAACAATGTGACCGCAGCCAAGACTGTGAAGAACGTGACCTATGTGAACACTCTGGGCATACAAAGTGCTGAACCGTTCCAAGGCATGAACATCGTTGTGACCAACTACACCGATGGCAGTCACACTGCAACCAAGGTGATGAAATAAAATGACCTGAGCATTAGTTTAGACGTAAAAGGGCCTCGGTTTAAACAGCTGCCGAGGCCCTTTGTCAATTTGCTTCCTTAAATAGGAATGCACCCTGCAATTCCTCTCTACCTTTAAGACACGTCAAACATGAAGCCTTTTATATATTTAACTACTTAAAACAAATAAACAATGAAGAAAATCTTACTAACCTGCCTGTGTATGGCAGCACTCACTGCCAGTGCACAGAATCCATTTGCCTACGGCATCTCGGCCATCCTCCCCGAGGGCAATCAATTTGTCGAAGGCTACGCCGAAGCTCTGCCCATAAGCTACACGCTCAATGCCGCAGCAACCAAAGTTGCCATCAATTTCTATAAAGACGGTGCCACCACTCCTGTAAAAACTGTGGAGTTGACAGCAGCCGAGGCATTAACGGCAGGCACGCACACTGCCGATGTTGCAGTGAGCGACCTGAAAAACGGCGCCTACACCTGGAGCATAACAGCTACAGGCGCTGCAATCACGTCACCTGTCGAAATGGACAAGTACATCCAGTTCTGGTCGCCCTATGGCATCGCCATCGACAACAATCCCGAGAGTGCTCACTTCGGCCGCGTGCTGTGCGGCGAGAGCCAAGCCTCGGCCCCCTCTACTTATTTCTCTCAGCAGCATGGCGGCATCGGGCTCTTCGAGTTTGACCCGCAGTTGAACTTCGTGGCACGCTACGACGGCGGTCTTTCGATGGCAAACTTCAAATATCCCAAGGGCGCTCAATCGACGGCATTCCATGTAAAGAAAGTGAGAATAAGCAAAGACGGCCGCGTGTTTGTGGGCATGCTCGACTGCGTGAACAACCCCATCTACGAGCTCGATCCCAACGACCTCAGCAAGTGGACTCCCATCTTCAATGGCACTCTGGCAGCCGACACAACGGGTATCGTGACCAACGCCGAGGGCAAAACTGTGGCAATCGCAAGTGCAGCCTTCGACATAGTGGGCAGCGGAAAAGACTTGAAGATTGTAAACCTGTCGTCGAAATACGGCATGTCATACTCTTATGAGAACTATAGCTGCAACGAGTATGCTCTGGGCACAGCCACAAGCTGGAGCGACCCCATCTCGGCCAGCACAATGGTGATGCCGCTCGACGGCCAGTACACCATCTCGGCCCAGTCGGTATCACTGGCCTACGACCAAGACGGCAACGGCATATGGTATGCCCAATATCGCGGCGCACCAACCGATGCCCAGCCGGCGCTGAAGCACGTGAGTCGTGGAGCCGACGGCAACTGGACCGAGGACTATAGCGACATCAAGACTGTGGTGCGTGGCGGCGGCATTGCCTACAACACCGACTACAGCCTGCTTGCTATACCGAAAGGCAACAACCAGCTTGGCATCTACAAGGTGGCTGCAGGCACAAGCAGCACAGCACAACAGGCAGCAGCGCTGGCCAATCCCACCCTTACCGAGCTGTATACAATCACAACTACAAAGTTGCGTGGCTTCAACGATATAGCATTTGACTGCGCCAACAATCTCTATGCTTGCGACAACGGCAAGGAGACTTTGGTTGAAGTCCAGCTCCCGCGCGACAACAACGACTGCGAGGTGGCAGCACGCAGTGCCTTCAACTTCAAGGTTACCCTCTCGACGGGCGTTAACGACTTGACTGCTGCCAAGACGGTGAGTAGCGTGCGCTACTACAACGTGAGCGGTCAAGAAAGCGCCGAGCCCTTCCAGGGCGTAAACATCGTTGTGACCAATTACACCGATGGCAGCCACACGACAACCAAGATTGTGAAATAAGTCAAGTAGCATATTACACACCTAAACAAGCCGTCAGTCGATATCACGACTGGCGGCTTATTGCTGTTATCATCAATCACATGAAAACGGGCTCACTTTTGATATTTGCCAGTAAGCCCGTCGCGTGAAAAATATGAGAATGATTTATTTCTTCAATTCAGCCTCGATTTTTTCAACTTCCTCTCTGAAAGACTTTTCTACCGACAGCCGTTGCTCAATTTGCTTGATGGCATGAAGCACAGTTGCATGGTTACGGTCGAGCCGCATGCCAATGTTGGTTGACGACAGCTGGGTCTCCTTGCGTGCAAAGTACATCACGAGTTGCCTGGCATCAGATATTTCACGCTTGCGAGTTTTGCCATAGATGAGCGACGAGTCGATGTTGTAATGTTTGGCTACCGTCTCGGCAATCATATCAAACGTAACTTGGCGCTTATTGATTTTCACCGAGTTGGATATCACCGACCGTGCCAGGTCGATGTTGATGTCTTGGTTGAGCATCGTGGCATGGGCCAGGAGTGAGACCACAATGCCCTCAAGCTCACGTATGCTGTCGGTAACGTTGCTTGCAATGTAGTCGAGCACCTCGGCGGGTATTACAAGTCCATCTTGCGATGCCTTGAGCTCCAGTACGTTGCGACGCAGCGCGTAGTCGGGTTTAGACAATTCGACAGTCATGCCCCACTTGAAACGCGATATGAGGCGTGGCACCATGCCGTCGAGCTCACTGGGGCGGCAGTCGCTTGAGAGTATCAACTGCTTGCCATGGCTGTGAAGCTGGTTGAAAATGTGGTAGAATGTGTTTTGTGTCTTTTGCTTGCCGGCAAACTCCTGTATGTCGTCAAGAATAAGCACATCCATGCTTTGATAAAAGTTGATGAAGTCGTTCACCTTGTTGTCGCGCACAGCAGTTGTGTACTGACTTTCAAAAATGCGAGCCGTGAGGTAAAGGACGCGCGCGCGCGGGTTGTTCTCTTTTATCTTGATGCCTATGGCTTGAATGAGATGGGTCTTGCCCACGCCCGTTGGGCCGAAAATGAACAAGGGGTTAAATGTCTTGCAATTGGGGTCGGTAGCTATAGCCATGCCAATGCTCACTGCAAGTTTGTTGCTATTGCTGTCGCAATAGTTCTCAAAGGTGTTGCGAGGATTGAGCTGCGGGTCAACGTCGGCATACTGCACAGGCTCAAAGGGGTTGCCTGGCTGGCGCGACTGCGACAAGTAGCGGTTGTTGATGACCGTGCTCGAGTTATCGTTTTCCTCGGTCACCGACTGCTCGTGGCTCACAACATCGTAGTTGTAGTAGAGCTTGACCTTACCAAAAACACGCATTATCACAGCTTTGAGCAGGTTGAGGTACCTTGACTCAATTTGCTCAACAAAGTATTGCGTGGGTGCGTGCAAAACAAGCTTGCCGTCGTCAAATTTCAAAGCAGTAATGGGCGCAAACCAAGCATTATACTGCTCTACGGGCAGATTGTCCTTGATGATTGCAAGGCATTCATTCCATTTCTCGATATGTTGACTTGATGCTGTCATTAATAATGATAAAAACAAAAAGAGGCACTTTTTGTAGTACAAATGTGCAACTAAAATTTAATAAAAAAAAGACCAATAAAATTTGCTTTTTTAAATGCTCTTCTTTCATTATTGATTTTCAACAATTTAATGTCACTTCACTCCCAAACCATTCTACGCCGAAAATGTGGCAGTATTTAAGTACCAATGACAAAGACATTTATGCGTATTTTTGAAGATTGTTGCGACAAAACACCAATATAGCGAAAACTCCCAATTACTGATAAGGGCTTGATTTAGGCAATAACAAGACTCAAAAAGAAGGTGTTTATTTAGAATCAATCTAAACAAACACCCCTATTGTTTTTAATGAAAAATTAGAAAACCTTTATTGTTACGTACTTCTTGGGATTCTTCTTGATGTCCTCAAGCAATGCTTGCAAGCTGGCAACTGCTCCGCTGGCATTTTGATACAGCTGGCGGTCGTGCATGAGCATTCCAATCGACGAGTTGGGGTCGTTGAGCTGGGCCGAGAGCCTCTGCACGTTGGCCAGCGTGCGGTTCACGCGAGCCAGTGTTGTGTCGAGGGGCATGTTCTTGAGTGATTGGGTGAGCTCGTTCAAGTTGCCCGACGTCTTTTGCAAGTCCTTGGCAAGGGCACCGGCATTGGTTACAGCCCCATTGGCATTGACAACCACACCGTTCACATTGTCGAGCAATTGTGGCATGCGTGAGTTGACCACGGCCAGCAACTGAGCGAGTTCAATCGAACTCCTGTTGAGCTCGGCTGTGATTTGGTCGAGCCGGGTGACCGATGCATAGAGTGCAGGGTTGGCCATGAGGGTATTGACGCTGCCCAGAATTGAGTCAACCTTTGGAAGCATGACTTCAACACTTGGCATCACCTTTGACGATACCTGGTCCATCAGTCCGCCGCCCACCGGCAGCGTGGGGATGGTTGAACCTGGCTCATAATAAGATTTAGCATCGCTCAGGTTCAGATTAAGAACCGAAGTGCCCAGCAGTGATGTGGCCAGTGAAATAGTGCTGCCCTTGGGAACTTTCAAATTCTTGTCGAAGCTCATCTCGACCACAATCTGATTTTTGTCATAGTCATAGTTGATGCTGCGTATTTGGCCCACCGTGTAGCCATTGACATTGACGGGTGAGGAGACTGCCAAATCTTCCACTTTGGCGAAACGGGCATAAAATGTTGTGTTAGACGAAAAGATATTGGATCCCTTCAGAAATTCAATGCCCCAATACAACAAGAAAAGGCTCACGAGCACCGTGGCCCCAATGTAAATATTACGCTTAGAAACTGATTTCATCATTTAAATCTTGATTGGTCAATACCAATTAATAAATAATTCTTGGCAAAAGTACTAATAAAAAATTGATTGATATTGTTCCATAGTGATTTTATTGTAGTCAAATTGGCTGTAGTTGGTAGTCAAAAACTCTTATTGTCAAAAGAAATGTAAAAATAAATGCCTGCAATATAGATTTTTGTTGTAAATTTGCAAAAAGAGTATAAAGAAATCGAAAAATCACGACATTACATGGCAGCGCTCAACACAACAAAAAAACTTTATGGACTCATAGGCTATCCCCTGGCCCACTCGTTCTCGATGGATTACTTCAACCAGAAGTTCAAAGCCGAGCACATCGATGCCGAATATCTTAATTTTGAGATTGAAGACATTGGGCAATTGATGGAAGTCATCAGCGAGTATCCCAATCTCGACGGTCTCAATGTGACTGCGCCCTACAAGGAGCAAGTCATACCCTATCTGGACTCGATCGATGACGGGGCACGTAATATTGGTGCTGTAAATGTAATTAAATTTATAAGAAACGACAGAGAGAACGAGCTGAAACTGAGAGGATACAACAGCGATGTGATAGGTTTCGGCAAGTCGATTGAACCCTACATCGACGCTAAGCACCGGCAGGCCATGGTGCTCGGCTCAGGCGGCGCCTCAAAGGCGGTGAGCTATGCACTCAACAAGTTTGGAGTAGAGGTCATGCACGTGTCACGCAAGAAATCGGCCTCGACAGTGACCTATGAAGAACTCACCAAATCCATGGTGCATGAGCATAAAATCATAGTCAACACTACTCCACTCGGAATGTTTCCCGACGTGGACAAGTGTCCCGATTTTCCTTATCGGTTTTTGACCAAAGAGCACTTGTGCTATGATCTCATCTACAATCCCGACGAGACTCTGTTTATGAAGCAATCGAAGGAACATGGCGCCGAAGTGAAAAATGGCCTTGAGATGCTCCTGCTTCAGGGCTTTGCTGCCTATGAGATTTGGACAAAATAGCGCCATTTTTTGTTTATGATGCTCCCCAGCGTGTTGTCGAGGTACCCTGTGGCAAGACTGCTTGTTCCGCTCATTGGAGGCATTCTCTTGGGAAATACCGTGGGCACACGCATGCTGGCTATTCCTTCCATCCTCATTGCTGCGGGGGCTGCATCCTACTTCGCCATTTGGGCAAGCAACAGGAGTGCTGCAGCCCGACTTGCAGTGAGGTCCTATTACATTGTTCCAATAGCGGTCTTGGCACTGGCTGTGGGATGTCTTGCCCAAATGCTCACCTATCCTGCCCCTTTGAATCTTGCCTGGGTCAACAGTCAAAAAATGGTTGTAGCATCTATCGACAACATCAAGTACAAAGACTTCTCGATGCAGTTGTCAGTGACTATTACTGCAAGCTCCAACGGGACAAAATCTACACCTGTCGATGCAGTGGCGATGATAACAACCCAAGGGTGCAATTACCTGCTGGGCAGTGGCGACCTTGTAGCATTCAAGCCCAACCTGCAGCCTGTGAAAAATCTTGGGAATCCCGATGAAATTGACTATGCAAGCATGCTAAAACGCCAAGGCATTTACTACATGCAACATCTTCCTGCCAGCCGTCTTGTAAAATACGGACACACCAGTACATTCTCTTCCTGGCTGGCCGAACAACAAAACAAAATATTGCACAGCATTTTCAACTCGCGTCTCAATGAGCCGTGTAAGCACATGGTGGCAGCCTTGATACTTGGCAGCAAGGATCTTGTCGACAACGACACCCGCTGGCAGTATTCCAATGCCGGAGTCGCCCACATCTTAGCATTGAGTGGCCTGCACGTTGGTATTCTGTCAATCATTGTTTGGTGGATTCTCATGCCGCTCGACTACTTGCGGCTCAAGAAGCTGAGACTGGCGGTCACTATTGTGTGCATTGCAGCCTTCGACGTTTTCACTGGACTGCCGCCATCGGTGATGCGAGCATCGATAATGATTGTCTTTGTGCTCGTCGCACACATTCTCTACAGGAAGTCGCTTTCAGTCAATGCCTTGCTGTCGTCGGCCTTGTTTATACTCATTTTTGATCCCAATGCATTGTTCAGCGTGGGATTTCAGCTCAGTTTCATCACGGTGTTAGCCATCTTGCTATATTCGACGCCTGGCAAGCCTGTGGGCAACAAGGCTTGGCAAGCGGTGAAGTCAACTTTGGCCACGTCGGCGATTGCGATGGCTTCGACTCTTGTATTGACTGCCTATTACTTCCATTCAATCTCAACCATGTCGATATTGTCCAATCTCCTCATTCTTCCTGTCTTCCCTGTGTTTATGGTTGTAGCAGCATTTTTTGTTATTTTCCTGGCATTAAGGGGCGAGATCACAGTGCTCGAAAGTGTTGTTGAAGGCCTCTACAAGTATATCAATTCGGTAGTGACCTCAATTTCGAGTCTCCCACTGTCGCACATCGACGGCATCTACATCACAGGCATTGAGGTGATACTTTTCTATGCCATTCTTATCTTTGTTTTTCTTGCCGTGAAGACGCGACAGCGCAAGATTGCTGTCACCGTTGTTGTGCTACTGGCCGTCACCGTGAGCTACAAGTGCTGGATCAATTTATCCACTCCTGCAAGTGGAATGGTGATTTTCAATTCCTATGATTCTACTCCATTTTTCGTCTTCGAGAACAATTGTGGGTATCTGTGGATAGGCGATGACAGTGACATCGACGTTGCCGACTTTGAGCATCAGCACATGGCATTTTTGGCTCACTACAATGTGACGCACGTGGCGGCCGTGAAAGGCACCACACGTCGTGCAAGCTTCTTCTTCAAGCCTCCCTATTGCTATATGGGCGGTAAGAGAATGGTAGCCATAGGTGCGGGCAAGTGGAAAAAAATCTCGGCAAGCAGGCGACTGGCTGTCGACTACATGGTGCTCACCAAGCAATGCCACGCGAGAATTGCCGACTTGCTTAAAATCTATAAGCCGCAATCGATAGTCATCGCGGGCGATGTTTACTCTCAGGAAGAAGCACGCATGAAACACGAGTGTGACTCTCTTGGCATAGGCTGCACTTCATTGCGCCAGTATGGAGCCCTGTACTGGTTGGACAATCAACGGCACACTCTGCCAGCTGCTACCCAGTGCGCAGTCCAGTAGTTTTGATTCAGGTCGGCTACGACCACTCCCCGCGAGGAGGCGTGGGCAAACTTGTTTTCTTTTAAATAAAGACCCACATGATTGATGGTACCTGTGTTGGTGGCACGGGTGCAGAAGAAAACCAAATCGCCCTCGCTCAAGTCGCTTTTCTCGATTTCACGGCAATTCTGCTGGAATATTTTTGCCGAGTTGCGCTGTATGTTTTTCCCATACACAGCTTTATACACCTCCATTACAAAGCCCGAGCAATCGGCCCCTGTCTTGCTGTGCCCGCCATAGAGATAGGGCACACCAAGCCAGCTTTTCACCTCACGATACAGCCGCTTGTTGTCGCCAGGACCAAGGGCGATAGTGAGGTTTTTCCATGCTTCTGGTATAGCTACTGCCGACGACTGTCCACCCCCACCCTTGGGATGCGACGGCACGGCACCTTTTGTCACATGGCACGACACGAGCAATAGCATCATCAATGATGCTGTTGCAGAGACAAAGATATGTATAGAACGTCTCATGCCGTAATGACAAACAAAAATGTGCTAAAGAATGAACGCCTGAAGAGTTGCATCCCAATCTTTAGCACATTGTTATTTCAGTAGTAAATAAATGAATTTTCTATTTGGCGTCCTGCTTGTCTTGGCTATCAGCCTCTTTCTTCTCTTCCTCTTTGAATGTAGTGTAGCCGGCGTTGACAAGAATATTGTACCAATTGATCACCTTCTTGATGTCGGTCTTGTAAACACGGTCGACATCATAGTTGGGAAGAACACCCTTGAAGAACTCATCGAGAGCCTCGGCTGTCTTGTAATTGGCACTGTCGATGGCTTTGCCGTCATATTTTTCCAGAATAGACTGAAACACGTTGCTCAGCGGCACGTCATCGCCTGTGGTGTATATTGCAACATCTCCCAACGAGATGATTTTGTCACGTGAATGTGCTGGCTGGCGCTTGTGGTCGACAAGGCTCTCAACAATTACAAGATTCTTGCCGTAGCTGATCAATTTGTACAGGCCTGGCTTGCCTGAAATACATAATACTTCTTTCAACATAAAATCTATATTTTCTTATGATATTCCTTAAAGTAATTGCAAAGATAACGAAAATTTAACTCTATGTCATCACCATCTATATGCTTTGGCAAAAATATAGGTTACTTTAACAGTCTCATGACTTGAGGCAGCAAGGCTTCAATGCCGTCGTTGACAATGATATGTGTTTTTTCATTCACCCTGTCCTCGGCCGCTTGCGCCTCAATGCGGGCGAGCACTTCGGCCTCGGTGAGGCCATTACGTGCCATCACACGCTGCACCCTTGTGGTTAATGGTGCCGTCACCTTCCATATACTGTCGACAATATCACACAGCCTGCTCTCATAGAGCAAAGCTGTCTCGACAAAGGCATATCGCGACTGGCAGCGACCAGCCCACTGCCGCAAGTCGCAGCGCACAGCAGGATGGACAATGCCGTTCAAGCAAGATAAAGCCTCATTGTTTCCAAAAACGATTTGCGACAGTCGGTGCGCATTGAGCAGCCCGTTGTGATATATCTCAGGACCAAAACAGGCAACAAGCCGGGCCTTCACGTCGGCAGATTGATTCATAAGCCGGCGAGCTTGCGTGTCGGTATCATACACGGCATAGCCCATAACTTTCAAGATGCGCGACACAACACTCTTGCCACTGCCTATGCCTCCAGTTATAGCTATGAGTCTCGACGCCATGTCTTAGCGATTTTCGATGATGTATTCCACACTGTCGGTGAGCAGCTCCATGTTTCTATACACTCCTGGGTACTCACTGATGATGACAGGAGCCTTATTGGATTTTGACGACAGATTGATCGTGTTGTAATCAACAATTAGCTTTATGTCGTCGCGGTTAATCTTGTACATACTCTTGGGCACCAGGTAGGATACATCGGCCGATGATGGGAAAATGACGAAATTCACATTTGGTGGCGTGTTGCGCACCGCGATGTTGATGCGCTTGTGCTTTTCAATGAGCTGCTCAACGGGCACCATAAGGCTCACGGTGCGCGGCTCAATCTTAGCACCTCGTATAGGAGCGATTGTCAGGTCACGACGCAAGGTATCGGTCAAGTCAGTTGCCTCGGCATGATAGGTATACACCTCGTTGATCTCGGCCAACGTCTCGCGATCGGAGTACACCATCACCGAGTCCTGGCTCAGCACCAAGGGGCCATTGACTTCATACTGAAAATTCGTTTGGATATTCCAATCGGGCCTTATAGGTACTTTCTTGCCTGGCAAATTGGTGAATTTCAACAAGATATCATCGGGAAGCAAGCTCACCACTATAGCCTCGCGGTTGAGCTGTTTTTTCACAGCATTGCGCAGTTGCACTGCATTCATCTTGAAATAACCCGAGTTGCTCTCGGCAAAGTCGCTAAACTTCACTTTGATTTTAGGTGTCATGAAGAGCGAGTATTTCAAAAATGCCGACCCTTTGTCTCTCACTGTCACGTTGATGGACGACGGAGCATCGTCAATCATCGTCACCTCTTTGGGAATGCCGGTGATTTCAAATTGGAAAGTAACGTCTTGCTGCACATCCTTGTTGAGTGTAATAAAATACCAGAACATGGCCGAAATGACAACAAAAACCAAGTAGAGCAAAATCGAGCGCGAAGTCTCTGATTTTACTCTAAACTTGAACTTTCCTGAGAAAAGACCTGGCATGGCCTGTAACAATTTCACGCTATCCTGCTTGCTCGTCGTGCAGCAAGATTACTTTTTAGCGTCTTTTGCCTGGTTAAGATTGGCAGGCATGTTTTCCAAGCCTTGCTTGAGAACGGTGATTTTCACCCCGTCGGCAATTTCAAGCTCAACAGTGTCGGGCTTGATGGCCTTGATCTTGCCAATCACGCCTGTCTTGGTCATGACCTTGGCGCCAACAGTGAGGCTGTCGTAAAATGTGGCCTGGCGCTTTTTCTCCTTGCGCTGACTGCTCCACGACATCCACATGAAGATGCCGAAAATGAGAATAAGCGGAAGCCACATCATCATGCCACCACCATCGGCACCGGCATTACCCTTCTGAAGTAAGATTAAGTCTAACATAATTTGATATTTTATGGTTGAATGATTTCTTTATTGTTTCACAATCTTCCCTTGCTCGCGCAGACTCTTAACTACAGCATTGAGAATGCCGTTCACAAATTGCCCACTGTGAGGTGTGCTGAAGTTTTTGGCCAACTCAATATACTCGTTCATCGTAACATTGACTGGTATGCTCGGGAAATTTTTGATTTCGGTGAGTGCTGTGCACATGATGATGCGATCCATGAGTGCTATGCGGCCACTGTCCCAACGCTCGCTGCGCACATACTTGTTGATGAGTTCGTCGTTTTCGGCTCTCTCTTGCACTGCCAGCGAAAACAGTTTCTCACCGAACTCGCTGTCTTCGTCGTCTTTGTATTTCGGAGAAATGGGCTCTTTGTCGCCCGCTTCGATACGGCGTATGGTTTTAAGCACAAATTGCCCCATGATGTCCAAGTCGTCGACACTCCAGTACACCGACATGTTCTCGATGTGTTCAAGCAAGTCGTCGTCGGGAAGAATAACCTTTTTCATAATCTGCAGCCACACCTCGCAGTCGCTTGCAAAATCGGTCTTCTCCATAGCCATGTAGGTTTTATACTCCTCGCTGCCGGTAACCTTGAAGAGCAAGAGGCGCAGGAAGAGCTCGTCGTCGCGCCAGGTGATATTGTTGTCGTTCACAAAATCCTGCAACTTCTTGGAATTGCGAAGCCATTCAACAAGCTGGTTCTCAACAAAACGCATGTTGGGATTTAAATCCTCGTTAGAGGGCAGGAACTTGTGCTTGGCATCGTCGAGCTCGCGATCCTGCAAGTCGGTGAGGTCGATCATGAGCTGCAACAAGCTGTTGTAGAGCTCATAAGACTTGTCAAGACTTGCCTGCAACTCTTTTTTTGCTTTGGTAATTGTCTTGTCAGTCTTGGTGAGCTGATAAGAATAAAGCATTTGAACAACTTTGGTACGAATCAAAATACGATTAATCATATCATTTAATTTTTTGCAAAGTTACCGCAAAAGGACTTGTTTTCAAATTATCGGGCCAACAATTTCAGTCATTCACTCATTGCAACAAGCGATTTTGCGTTGTCAATGGCAGCCTGATTCACGTCTTTGCCGCTCAGCATGCGTGCGATTTCAAGCACATGTTCTTCCCTGTTAAGCACTTGCACACTGGTAAATGTGCCGTCGGCGGCATCGGTCTTAAACACCTTCATGTGATGCATGCCATGGGCAGCCACTTGTGGCAGGTGGGTGATGGCAATGACCTGAATATGCTTGGCGATATCACCCATCATGTCGCCTATGCGACTGGCTATATCCCCCGAAACGCCGGTATCGACCTCGTCGAAGATGATAGTTGGCAAATTCATGATGCGGGCAATAATCGTCTTGATGCTAAGCATGAGACGTGAAATTTCTCCTCCCGATGCAGTTTCCTGCACAGGAAGCAAATCTTGGTTTTTGTTGAATGCGAAGAGAAACTCCACGGCATCGCACCCGCTGGGACCATAGCCAACAGGAATGAACTTGACATCAAACTTCAAGTTTTTCATGCCCAGTCCTTGAGCCAAGGGCAAAAGCTGACAAACGAAATCACTGGCTGCCTGCTTGCGCCGGGTGCTGAGTTGATGAGACAAAGAGGCAAGTTCTTTCTCCTGCACCTCGATGTCATGTTTAAGTTGGCCGATGCGTTCGTCGCTATTGTCGATTTCTTCAATTTGCCTGCGATAGCGTGCCTCAATGTCGAGAAGCTCATCGACAGACTTCACATTGTGCTTGCGCTCAAGCGAGTAGATGGCATCAAGCCGTTGTGTCACCTGTTCCAGTTGTTCGGGGTCATCGCTCAGGTCGTCGTTCACGCTCATTACGGAGTGGGCTATGTCTTTGAGTTCAATCACTGCCGACTGCATGCGATCAGACAAGCCAGCGATTTCGCTCAAGTTGTTCTCGGTGTCGGCCAGGACTTGTGACAATGTCGACAGCTGTGAGATGATTGAATTTTCCTCACCGTCAAGTGCGGTTTCAACTTTCCACAGCGCTTCTTTTGAGTCGGTGACATTGCTTAGTTTCTTTTGCAGTTCCTCAAGTTCATCCTCTTCGCCTTTGTGCAATTTCAACTCGTCGAATTGATTGAGTTGGAAGCGCAAATAGTCCATTTCAGCTTTTCCCTTGTTGTAGGACTCTTGCTGGCTGCGAAGCATGGACTGCAATGCCTTGTAATGCGAATAGCGGGCACTATAAGTTTTCAACATCGATGCGTTTCCGGCAATGTTGTCGAGCACCGAGAGCTGGAACTGTGGCCGCGAAAGCAACATGTTGCTGTGTTGTGAATGTATGTCGACAAGATGCGAAGTGAGCTCACGCAGAACAGAGACTGTCACGGCCGTGTCGTTGACAAAAGCCCTTGAACGCCCGTTGACCCCTATTTCACGTCTCACTATGCACTCATGCTCATAGTAGTCGATATCATTGTTGTCGAAGAACGCGTTGAGTCGATAGTCCTTGATGTCGAAAGTGGCTTCAACAATGGTTTTGGCTTGCCTGTCTCTTATGGCGTGAGTATCGGCACGCTCACCCAGAATGAGCGATAGGGCACCCATGATGATTGACTTGCCAGCACCTGTCTCGCCTGTAATGATTGTCAAGCCGTCGCTAAATTCAATCTCGAGTTGATCGATGAGTGCATAATTGGCTATGTAAAGTCGAGTGAGCATTGCTGTTTAGTTGCTATTGTCCTCCTTTTTTATCTTGTTGAGGCGTTCGGTTTCGGTGGGATACAGAGGATACAGCATCTCGTAAACCGATTCTTTCTCGCTCATGTTGGCTTTAGAGTAAATGTTGCCCAGCTCATCGAGCTTAGCATCTTTAAACATCGACAGACACACCGACATCGATGCAACGTCATATATTTTCTTGAGCGTTTCAAGCGACTTGGTAATCACCGACCGTCCCTTTTCGGGGCTCACCACCATCACATCGAGACCGAGGCGATGATAATTGTAGAGCAGCTCTCTTATGCCCGACGTCTGCTTGTCGGTGAAAGCACTTAACACAGCCGAGCGGTTTTTGTTGTCTTCAAATTGTTTCCAGCCGGTTTCGCTCGTGCTCTGGGCCAGTCGCACGACCTCGGCAGCCTTCTCATAGTAGGCTGTTCCGCCGTTGAGCTCAAAGGTGTCGCAGTCCATAGCTATCACCATATAAGCCCAAAAGTTGAGTATGGCAGTCAAGTTGCTCTGCATCTCGGTTTCAGAGAACACCAGTGGCTCGTTCTCTTGATAGGTGAAACTCACCTTGGTGTCTTTGAAATTGATGACAGTTGTCGTGTAGGATGCGTTGTACACCGGCCTCGTCGACTGAATCTGCAGGTCGCCCGACATGGTGTTGGTGCCATCGTCATACTTGCTGATGGTAAAAAACAGCTTGCATTGTATTTTTTCATTGCCGGCTATTTGCATGTTGGTCCACTTGTTGGTGTTCATATACTCTGAGATGGCGTTTTTAAGCGTGTTGAACACGCTCTTATTGGCATTCGACACCTTATCGGCATTGATTTCAACCGTGCAGTCCAACTCCTGGGCAAGGCAAGCAACCTGGCCCGTCGTCACACACAACAATATCATTATCAACAGCAGTCGCCTCATGGCATCCTATTTCAGTGTCAACTTTATCTTGGTGAGCTCTTTCTTGGTGTTCTGCGGGAAGTCGCCCTGCATCATCCAGCCATAGTAGCCCGTGTCGTGCTGCAGCACATCGGCTACTGACCTGCCCTTGTACTTGCCAAAGTTAAACACAGGTATACCTTTCTCATTGTAGATCATGCGTCCTGCCAAGTCGACGTTGCGGTTTTGACTTGAGTAGGTAGAGAGCCATTCGACATTATTCTCCAGGTCGGGATACTTGTCGAGCTGAGCCTTGAGCACCTCATAGGTCGCCAGGGTGTCGCCATTGGCCGAGTGGGCAACATCGCCAAGCTCCTTGCCACAGTAAAATTTATAGGCAGCTGCCAGGTTGCGCTGTTCCTTCTTGTGAAAGATGGTCTGCACATCAATAAATCGGCACTTTGAGAAGTCGAAGTCGACGCCGGCATTCAGGAATTCCTCCTCAAGCATGGGCACGTCAAAACGGTTGCTGTTGAACCCGGCCACGTCGCATCCTTCAAAAATGCGGGCAAGGTCTTTGGCAATTTGCTTGAACGTAGGGCAATCTTTCACGTCGTCATCGGTAATATGGTGGATGGCTGTGGATTGCTCTGGAATGTGCATGCCAGGATTGAGCCGGCGGGTTTTCTGCATTTCCTCGCCATTGGGCATCACCTTGATGAGCGATATCTCCACGATCTTGTCTTTGGTGATGTTGATGCCCGTCGTTTCAAGATCGAAAAAAATCAACGGTTTTTTTAAATTGAGTTGCATTGCCTGTTTGGTTAAAAAATTCAATCGACAATTATGTGTATTACAGCATCATCGGCATCAAGAGAATCAAGAGGTCCTCATCATCGCCTTGCTCAGAGGGCAGGAAGATGCCAGCCTTCGACGAGTCGATGAGTTTCATCGTGATTTCCTGCGAGTTGAGATTGTTGAGCACATCGATGATATTCTCGTCGTTGAACCCAATGGCCATGGTGTCGCCATTGTAGTCGCAGCTCACTTTTTCTTCGGCCGAGGTGGAGTAGTCAACGTCTTGTGTCGACATGAATATTTCGTTTGGACGAAGCTCAAGTTTCACAAGGCCGCTCGAGCTGGTGAAAACCGACACACGACGCAGTGCATTGAGCAGCGACTGGCGGTCGACATTGATGTCGTACTGGCTTGACTGCGGTATCACCGAGTTGTAGTTAGGATAACGCCCGTTCACAAAGCGGCACGACAGGGTGTAGTCGACAGTTTCAAATGTTGCACTCTTACTGTCGACTGTGATCTTCACATCGCCATCTTTCTTGTCGAGGATGCTGCTCAATATGCCAGCAGGCTTGGTGGGGAGGATAAACGACTGTTCAAGACCTGTAGAAGTGTTGAGCTCACGATAGCGCACGAGCTTGTGGGTGTCGCTGGCCACAAACACTACCTCGTCGGGCTTGATATCCCAGTACACGCCCATCATCACAGGTCGCATGTCGTCGACCCCGACAGCAAAGATGGTGTGCTGAATGCCCTCAACCACTTTCTTGATAGGCAAAGTGAACACCTTGAGCTCCTCATCGCTCTCGGCCTTGGTGGGAAACTCGTTGCCATTTACTCCGATGAAGTTGAAATGGCCATTGAGATAGGTGATATTGATATCAAGATTTTCATCGTTGATTTCAAATGTCAAAGCAGTGTCTGACAACGACTTGAGCATGTCGAGAAGTGTCTTCACATTCGCAGCGAACATACCGCTTCCTTCGGCATCCTGCACCTCAACACGCGATGTCAAGGTCGTCTCCTGGTCGCTGCCCGTGATGACAAGCATGTTGCCCTGTAGATTGAAAAGAAAATTGTCAAGAATTGAAAGTTTGTTCTTGGAATTGACCACTTTGCTCACTGCCGACAAATGCGACAGCAACAGTCTGCTTTGAATGTTGAACTTCATATCTTAAGTGTATTTTGTTTTTGTTCTCAATGATTTGTATATCCTATCAATCTACAAATTTACCAATTTTTTCCTATATAAACGCAAAAAACGCCGTCGAATTTTGCCGACGGCGCCTTTTGCATTTCATTTTATGTTTTTTTACCAAATGATCACACGGTCTTCAGGCGCACGCCACATCTTGTCGCCCGCTTTGATGTTGAAAGCCTTGAAGAAGGCATCCAAATTGCGAAGTGCCACATTCACACGGTTCTTGCCCAGCGAGTGTGGATCCACCTTGGTGCGACGCAATATTTCCTCTTTGGTAATATTGTTGGCCCACACATTGGCATAGCTCAAGAAAAAGCGTTGATCGGGAGTGAAACCGTCAATTTTTGTATTGCTTTCCCCCTCGTCAGTTTTTTTGAAAGCACTGTAGGCCACACGCAGGCCACCTTGATCGCCTATGTTCTCACCCATCGTAAACGTGCCATTGGCATGGACGGTGTCGGCTACAATCTCGGCACTGTATTGCTGACCAAGTTTTTTGGCAAGGGCGTCAAAAGCCTCGGCGTCCTGTTTTGTCCACCAGTCGGTCATGTTGCCATTTTGATCGAAGTGACGGCCTTGGTCGTCAAATCCGTGAGTCATCTCATGACCTATCACCACGCCTATTGCGCCATAGTTGGATGCATCGTCGGCATTGGGATCGAAATAGGGTTTCTGCAGGATGCCTGCCGGGAAGCATATCTCGTCGGTCGACGGCTCATAGTAGGCGTTCACCGTCTGCGGTGTCATCTGCCAGCGTTCCTTGTCAACTGGCTTGCCAAATTGCGAGAGCTGGTGCTGTGCCTCAAATTGCTTGAGTGCCATCACATTGGTCCAGTAGCTCTGTGATGCATCAACAGTGGCCTTACTGTAGTCGCGCCACTTGTCGGGATAGCCTATCTTCACAGTATAGCTGTTGAGTTTAACGAGAGCATTCACCTTGGTTGCGGGACTCATCCATGTGAGGTGAGCGATGTGCTCACCCAGTGCGATGCGCAGATTGTCGACGAGTTTGGCCATTTTCTTTTTGCTTTCCTCGGGGAAATATTTTTCAACATAGAGTTGCCCCACAGCATCTCCAAGCAAATTGTTGGGCACACCCAGGGCTCGCTTCCAGCGGGGTTGCTGCACCTTTTTACCCTGTAGAGCCCTGAAGTAGACGTCGAAGTTGGCCTGCACAAAATCGTCGCTCAAGTAAGGAGCTGCGGCATCGATGTAGCAAAATGCCAAGTAATCGCGCACTTTCTCTTCGCTTAACGAGCCCAGCAGTTCGTTCACCTTCGACATCGAGGCGGGCTCGGTCACGCACACTTCTTTCACCCCGTTCACACCCAGGGCCTTGAAATAGGCGTCCCAGTCAACGTTAGCGAAATCTTTTTTCAGCCGGTCGATGGAGTAAATGTTGTAGAGCAAGTCGTAGTTGCGAGATTGCTCGCGAGTGAGTGCTACTTGTGCAAGCTGGGTCTCAATGTCAAGCACGTTTTTGGCTGCTTTCTTGGCAGCGCCACCCTTGTAGCCCGACAGTTGCAGCACCTTCTGAATGTAGGCCACATAGGCTTGACGCACATTCTTGGTATTGGCGTCGTTCTCAAGATAGTAATCGCGGTCTCCCAGGTTCATTCCGCCGCCGAAGATATAGAAGCGGTTCAGGTTGGAGTCTTTGAAGTCGGCCATGACACCGCTTTGGAAGAAAGGCGCTGCCAGACCGTTTTGCAGCCAGGCAAGCAGTGTAGCATAGTCACCGCGCTTTGCCTTCTTAATTTTGCCAAGGTCTTGGGCTACGGGCATGTTCCCCTCCTTGTTGAGGCGCACACTGTCCATGCCAAGGTTGAAAATGTCGGCCACCTTCTTAGCGTTGGTGCCTTGAGCAAGAGGCGCCTTGCTCAGCCCCAGGATTAAGTTTTTCAACTGCTCTCGATTGTTCTCGGCCAACTGGTCGAAGGTGCCAAATCGTGAGTATTGCGGATCGAGAGGATTGGCTTTCATCCAACCGCCGCAGGCATACTGGTAGAAATCTTCACCGGGCTTTGTGCTGGTGTCAAGATTGGCGGGATCCACTCCCTTAGCAAGACTTCCTGCTGTCATTGTCATTGTTGATAACAAGGCCAATGATAAAAATAGCTTTGTCGTTTTTTTCATTGACGTGAATTTAAAATTAAAAATTAAAATATCATTGTTTTATTTTTTCAAGTTCTTCACCAGCATCTTCCCATTGGGTCATGGTCTGCTCCAACTCGGCATTGAGCTGTGAGTGTCGATTGTATATGTCGGGATCGACCTCGCCTCCTTGTGCCAGCTGCTGCTCGATATGGTTTATTTGGTTCTCCAGGTCGTTGACGTGTTGCTCAAGCTCGCTAACACGTTTTTCGGCCTGTTTTATTTTTTTGTTTAATTCTTTTTGTTCCTGATAGTTGAGCTTTGATTGCTTAACTTCTTGTTCAACATTCTTGGCCGCATGAATACCCTGCTGTAGCTGTTCTTTCTTTTCGAGTTCGTGCAGAGATTCCATGTTTTTCTGAGCCAGAAAATCATATATTCCACCCAGATGCTCCTTTACGTGTCCGCCGCCAAATTCATACACCTTCTCGACAAGGCCGTCGAGGAAGTCGCGGTCGTGCGAAACTACGATTACTGTGCCGTTGAAATCCTTGATAGCATCTTTCAGTATATCCTTGGTGCGCATGTCAAGATGATTGGTGGGCTCATCCATGATGAGCAGGTTGACGGGCTGCAGTAGCAGTCTGATCATGGCCAGACGGCTTTTCTCGCCGCCCGAGAGCACTTTCACCTTTTTCTCGCTTGCCGGGCCGCCAAACATGAATGCGCCCAGGATGTCGTTGATGCGAGTTCTGATGTCGCCCACTGCCACCTGGTCGATTGTGTCAAACACAGTCAGTTCTCCATCAAGCAGTTGGGCTTGATTTTGTGCGAAATAGCCGATTTTCACGTTATGGCCAATTTTAAGGTTGCCCTCAAAGGGTATTTCTCCCATGATGCATTTCACAAGCGTAGACTTGCCCGCCCCGTTTTTGCCCACAAAGGCCACCTTCTCTCCTCGCTTTATGGTGAAGGTGACATCGTGAAACACATTGTGTTCGCCATAGGTCTTGCTCACATCCTCGGCTATCACAGGATAGTCGCCCGAGCGCGGGGCTGGCGGAAATTTGAGTCTCAGGCGGGAGGTGTCGACCTCGTCAACCTCAATGGGAACGATTTTGGCCAGCTGCTTGATGCGGCTTTGCACCTGTACGGCTTTGGTGGGCTTGTAACGGAACTTCTCAATAAACTCCTGTGTGTCGTGAATCATCTTCTGCTGATTCTCGTAGGCACGCAATTGCTGCTCGACGCGTTGTTCACGCAACTGCACAAAATGAGAATAGTTCACATTGTAGTCGTAAATCTTGCCGCAAGATATCTCGATGGTGCGGTTGGTCACGTTGTCGATAAACGCTTTGTCGTGACTCACGAGCAGCAACGAGTTGGCATGTAGTTTCAAGAAGTTTTCCAGCCATTGTATCGATTCGATGTCGAGATGATTGGTGGGTTCATCGAGCAGCAACACGTCGGGGCGTTTGAGCAACAACTTCGCTATCTCAATGCGCATGCGCCATCCGCCGCTAAACTCACTTGTGGGCCTATCGAAGTCGGTGCGATCAAAGCCAAGTCCCAAGAGCGTTTTCTCTATTTCGGCCTCGTAGTTCTCGGCTTGGTACATGGCTCTGAGGTCGTTTTTATGCGTAAGCCTGTCGATAAGGTCTTGATAGTCGGCGCTGTCATAGTCGGTGCGCTCGGCAAGTTCCTGGTTCATCTTGGCAATTTGATTGTCGAGCTCCTTGATGTGGTCAAAAGCCTTCATCACCTCCTCTTTCACAGTATACTTGTCGACCAGTGTCATCTGCTGCGGCAGGTAACCAATCGTCAAGTCGGTCGACTTTGAAACGGTGCCGCTTGACGGCGATTGGAGTCCAGCTATAATTTTCAGCATAGTCGACTTGCCCGCACCGTTCATGCCCACGAGAGCTATCTTGTCTTTCTTGTTAATGACAAAACTCACGTTATCAAAAAGCAGCTGACTGCTGAATTCTACCTTTAAGTCTTGTATCGAGATCATTTCAAATAAAACTGATGCTTCATAGCAATTGTGTCACAAAGGTACATAATTTTAGTCAAAATGAGTAACTTTGTAAAAATGAAGCAAGATTTCAAAATATTGTCAGCACCGCTGCAAGGCTACACTGGTCATGTGTGGCGCAGCACACATGCCAGGATATTTGGTGGCATCGATTGCTACTACTCCCCTTTCATGCGCATGAAAGGGGGAAGTCTCATGAGCCGTGACGTGCGCGATGTGCAGCCTGAGAACAACAATGGATACAACTTTGTGCCACAAGTTCTCGCGGGCACCATCGACGACACCGTTGCGATGGTTTTGTACTTGAAATCTTTGGGTTACAATCGGGTCGACCTTAATATGGGGTGCCCTTTTCCTCCAATCGCACGACATGCAAAAGGCTCTGGAATATTGTGTTATCCACAACGAGTTGAAGCTTTGTTTAAACGACTGGCAAGCATCGATGGCCTCAAGTACTCGATCAAGATGCGCCTCGGTTACAACAGCGCCGATGACTGGCGTCGCATTTTGCCGCTCATACCCATCATCGACCCTATGCACATTGCCATACACCCCCGTACCGGGATTCAACAATACAGCGGCGATGTAGACATTACACAATTTCTAAACATACTACAATCCACGACCTACCCGGTGATTTACAATGGCGACATTGCCCGACGGGAGGATATCGTGCCGTTGATGCAGCGATTCGATGAAATGCCAGGTAGCAATATTGCCGGAGTCATGATAGGCCGTGCGCTTGTGGCCAATCCAGCAATGCTCACACCCGAAAAGGCCGACAGGGATCACTATCGCACATTCCACGATGCCATATATACCCAATATCGAAAAGAACTCACAGGAGGCAGTGCTCAACTACTGAATGCAATGAAGGCCTTTTGGAACATGTATTTGCCACAATCTGACCGCAAGTGCCGCAAGCGCATAGGCAAGGCGCACACAATTGCACAGTATGAGCTGGCCACAGCCCAATTGTTTGAGCTGCTGCCTTAGCCCTTTGGGCAATCAAAATTTCAGGTAGAAATCGTGGCACAAATCGATGTAATGCTCATTGAATTGTCCAGGTGCATCCTCAATTGTGATGCAGTCAGTTTCTAAGGTACAACGACTTGAAGTAATTTCCCACAGCAAGCGTTTTGGCGACGCGCCTTTCACCGAAACCACCTCAGTAATCCTGCTTATATTCAAACTATTGAATGTGCATAGTTCAATAATTTCTTTATGCGACTCACAAGGTGTGACAAGTGCCAATCTCCCCTGGGGGCGAAGCATCTTCTCGGCGCCGGTGATGAGCGATTCAAACGTGAGCATGCACGTGTGCCTGGCATTCAATCGTTTTTGATTGGGGGGTAGTACGCCACAGGTGAAAAATGGTGGATTTGATACAACCAAGTCAAAGGCTGCACTGAAATCAAGGTCATTGAAGTCGACACAGCGAGCTTCCAGCCTATCGCTCCATGGCGAGTGTGCAAAGTTGTAGGAAGCTTCCTCTACCCCACTGGCATCGATGTCAATGCCCAACACCGATGCATCTGGATTTCGTTGGGCAACCATGAGAGCAATCACGCCACAACCAGTACCCACGTCGAGCACCCGCCTTGCACCCGACACATTGCACCAGGCTCCAAGCAAAACGCCGTCGGTGCCAACTTTCATGGCAGTCTTGTCGTTGAGTACATCAAACTGCTTGAAATGAAATGTCTTGCTTCTTCCCATTCTATCTGATAAAAGCAAAAGCCACCATGTAGTGCAATAGTGGCTTTTGATATACTTATAATGAGTGAACCGGCTGACAATTTTTTAGTATTCGTCCCAGCTCTTGATTTCAATGTCGTCAAGCTTCATGTCGCAGAATGCATCGACAAATGCAGCCGCAAGTCGAGCGTTAGTAATCAACGGCACGTTCAAATCGACAGCTGCACGCCTGATTTTGTAGCCGTTGGTAAGCTCCCTGGGGGTAAAATTCTTAGGGATGTTCACGACCAAGTCAATCTGCTTGTGGTGCAAGAGGTCGAGTGCCTGTGGCTCCTGGTCACTCTCGCTGGGCCAGTGCACCAATATTGCCGGCACCCCATTGTCGTTCAAGAACTTGTGCGTGCCGCTTGTGGCATATAGTTTGTATCCCTTGTTTGACAGTTTGATGGCGGCATCCAGCATGTCGGCCTTCTGCTTAGCCGTACCAGTGCTTAGCAAGATACCCTTGCGCGGAATGCGAAGCCCTACCGAGAGCATCGACTTGAGCAGAGCCTCGCTTGTGTTCTCACCCAGGCAACCTACCTCGCCAGTCGACGACATGTCGACTCCCAGTACAGGATCGGCCCCTTGCAGTCTTGAGAATGAGAATTGCGAAGCCTTGATTCCTACGTAGTCAAAGTCAAAGATATTCTTGTTGGGCTTCTCAACGGGAATGCCAAGCATGACTTTAGTAGCCAGGTCGATAAAATTGAGCTTCAACACTTTGGACACAAACGGGAAGCTACGCGATGCCCTCAGGTTGCACTCGATGACCATGATGTCGTTGTTCTTGGCCATGTATTGAATGTTGAACGGCCCGCTGATGTGAAGTGCCTTTGCAATCTTGCTGCTAATTTTCTTGATGCGTCGCACGGTCTCGATATAGAGCTTCTGCGCAGGGAACTGGATTGTGGCATCACCCGAGTGGACGCCAGCAAACTCGATGTGCTCGCTGCATGCATACAGCTTAATCTCGCCATCTTGAGCCACACAATCCCATTCAATCTCCTTGGCATTCTGAATGAATTGCGTCACTACCACCGGATGCTCGTGCGACACATTGGCAGCCAAGCGCAAGAAGCGCTCCAGCTCCTCATCGTTGGAACACACATTCATTGCAGCCCCCGACAGCACATAGGACGGACGCACAAGCACAGGATAGCCCACCTCGTCGATAAACTCATGAATGTCGTCCATCGATGTGAGCTCTCTCCAAGCGGGTTGCTGAATGCCAAGGCGATCGAGCATTGCCGAGAACTTGTGGCGATCTTCGGCATTGTCGATGTCTTTGGCTTGAGTGCCCAGTATGGTCACATGCTCGGCATCGAGACGCATGGCCAGGTTGTTAGGAATTTGTCCACCTGTCGAGAGGATAGTGCCATGAGGCTGCTCAAGGTCGATGATATCCATCACGCGCTCAAAGGTGAGTTCATCAAAGTAGAGGCGGTCGCACATGTCGTAGTCGGTCGACACGGTTTCGGGATTGTAGTTGATCATCACCGATCGCCATCCCTCGCGTTTCACTGTGGCCAAGGCGTTGACACTACACCAGTCAAACTCGACAGAGCTGCCTATGCGGTAAGCTCCAGAGCCGAGCACAATCACCGACTTGCCATCGTTTTCATAGTTGATATCGTTGTAGCTGCCGTTGTAGGTGAGGTAGAGATAATTGGTCTTGGCTGGGTACTCGGCAGCAAGCGTATCGATCTGTTTCACCACGGGAACAATGCCCAAGCTCTTGCGCAGAGCACGCACCTGCAAGTTGCCCTCGTGGCCTGTGCCCAGCTTTTCCTTGAGCACAGCACGTGCAATCTGGAAGTCACTGAAGCCCTGCTGCTTAACCAGTCGCAGTAATTGTGGTGGCAGCGCATCGATCTCGTTGTAGCTTTCAAGCTCTTGAGCCGTTTCTATCAGGTTTTGAAGCTTGTAGAGGAACCACTTGTCAATTTTTGTGAGGTCGTGAATTTGATCAACGGTGTAACCCTTGCGGAAAGCCGCCTCAATGACAAAGATGCGGCGATCGGTGGGTTCTCTCAACGACTTGTCGACATCGTCGACCGACATGGGTGCGTTCTCGATAAAACCATGCTTGCCCTGACCTATCATGCGCAGGCCCTTCTGTATCACCTCTTCAAAGCTACGCCCTATGGCCATCACCTCGCCCACCGATTTCATCGATGAACCTATCTCGCGCTTCACGCCATGAAACTTACCCAGATCCCAACGTGGTATTTTGCACACTATGTAGTCGAGGGCTGGCTCAAAGAAAGCACTGGTCACCTTGGTTACCGAGTTTTTCAAGTCAAAGAGCCCATAGCCCAAACCGAGTTTGGCAGCCACAAAGGCCAGCGGGTAACCTGTAGCCTTTGATGCCAAGGCTGAGCTGCGGCTCAGTCGGGCATTCACCTCAATCACGCGGTAGTCCATCGATTGGGGGTCGTAGGCATATTGGATATTGCACTCGCCGATGATGCCAATATGGCGTATGATCTTTATAGCCAGCTCACGCAGCTTGTGGTAGTCGGCATTGTTAAGCGTCTGTGATGGTGCCACAACGATGCTCTCACCTGTGTGAATGCCCAGAGGATCGAAATTTTCCATGTTGCACACCGTGATACAGTTGTCGAAGCGGTCGCGCACAACCTCATATTCAATCTCTTTCCAGCCCTTGAGCGATTTTTCGACCAGGACTTGAGGCGAGAACGAGAGTGCTTTTTCAACCAGCGTTTTCAACTCCTGTTCATTGTCGCAGAAGCCGCTGCCCAGTCCTCCGAGGGCATAGGCAGCACGCACAATCACCGGATATCCCACTTCGTTGGCAGCCCTGATAGCATCGTCGAGGTTCTCAACGGCTTCACTTTTTATCGTCTTGACATCGATTTCGTCGAGCTTTTCAATAAACAGCTCGCGGTCCTCGGTGTTCATGATGGCTTCGACGGGAGTTCCCAACACCTTCACATCATACTTCTCAAGGATCTTGTTTTTGTAGAGAGCAACGCCACAATTGAGTGCGGTTTGTCCGCCAAACGAGAGCAATATCCCGTCAGGATTCTCCTTGGCAATGACCTTCTCTACAAAATATGGTGTAACGGGCAAGAAATAGATTTTGTCGGCAAAGCTTTCGCTGGTCTGCACCGTTGCGATGTTAGGATTGATGAGAACAGTTTCTATGTTTTCCTCTTTCAGGGCTTTTAATGCCTGAGAACCTGAATAGTCAAACTCGCCAGCCTCTCCTATCTTGAGAGCTCCCGAGCCCAATATCAATACTTTTTTAACATTTTCGTTTTTATTCATATCTCAGGCTTTTATTTTAATAAATCCATAAATTTGTCAAAGATGAATTCAGTGTCGGTGGGGCCTCCACAGGCCTCAGGATGGAACTGGGTGGAGAAAAAAGGCTTGTACTTGTGACGTATTCCCTCGTTGGTGCCATCATTCATGTTCTCAAAATAGGGCTCCCAATCTTGGTCGAGCGTAGACACATCGACTGCGAAACCGTGATTTTGCGATGTGATGTAGCAACGGTCGGTACCCACCTCTCTCACCGGCTGGTTCTGGCTGCGATGTCCATACTTCAACTTGTAGATCGTGGCGCCTGCAGCCTTGGAAAGGAGTTGATTACCCATGCAGATGCCGCATATGGGCTTGCCTATGACAAAGGCCCGGCGTATGTTCTCTACCGTGCGCTCGGCATAGTCGGGATTGCCAGGACCATTGGCGATGAACAGGCCATCGTAGTCGACAGCATTGATATCGTAGTCCCAAGGCACCCTTATCACATGGGCTCCACGACGCACCAAGCACCTGATGATGTTGTTTTTCACGCCGCAATCGAGCAAGAGCACCTTGGTCTTGTTTTCTTTGCCATATTCTCTTATTTCTTTGCAACTTGCCTTGCCCACAAGATTTTCCTTATTGGGGTCGTAAAAGTCGATGTCGCCAGAGCCCTCAACTACGATTTTCCCCAGCATTGAGCCCCGTTCACGCAATATCTTGGTGAGTGCGCGGGTATCGACACCGCTTAGTCCTATCACGCCTTCATCCTTGAGCCAGTCGGCAAGGCTGCTGGCAGCATCCCAGTGGCTGTAGTTCCACGAGTAATCCTGGCACACGATGGCCTCGGGAAAGATTCTTTCGCTCTCCAGAAAGTCGCTCATGCCATCGGTCGTGACACGTGGTGGAACACCATAGTTGCCAATGAGAGGGTAAGTTGAAACAAGGATTTGACCCATGTAGGAAGGATCGGTGAGACTTTCGGGATAAGCCGTCATGGCGGTGTTGAAGACTACCTCGCCCGAACGCGAGGTCTCGGCCCCGAAAGAAATTCCCTCAAATGTGCTGCCATCTTCGAGAATCAAGGTTGCCTTTTTAAAATTTCTCATCAATTTATATATTTTATATATTTTGATGGCTTTCACCTATAGTCGGGAAAACCATGCAAAGTTAAATAAAATAACTTGTATCGACAACTAATCGCAACACATTATCAATTTTTAGCAAGACACGACACCTGTACACACTTTTTAGATTTGTTTAGGTGTTTGGACTGCTCGCCTTTTTTGCCTAATTTTGTAAGCAAGAAATTGTTCTACTAACTAAAACATCAAATAGGGACTATTTATGCTGGGATTTGACAAACTCGATTTTCAACAGATTTTATCAACCTTTCTTGTACTCATAGGTATCATCGATATCATTGGGTCCATCCCCATCATTTTGCAACTCAAGGCTAAGGGCAAGACAGTGAGTGCCAACAAGGCAACCTTCTTGTCGTGGGGATTGATGGTGGGTTTCTTCTATGGCGGCAACTTCATCTTGAAGCTGTTTGGGTGCAATATCCAGTCGTTTGCTGTGGCCGGTTCCATTCTCATCTTTTTCATGGCATTGGAAATGATACTCGACATTGAGATATTCAAAAACAACGGTCCTGTGAAGGAGGCCACACTTGTGCCGCTTGTCTTTCCCCTGTTGGCCGGTGCGGGCACATTCACCACGCTCATCTCGCTGAAGTCGATGTATGCCGACATCAACATCATGATCGCTCTTGCGCTCAACATGGCATGGGTCTACATCGTCATCAAGGCTACCGATTTTATCCAGCGACTGCTGGGCGCCAGCGGCATCTATTTCATCCGCAAGTTTTTCGGCATCATCCTGATGGCCATCTCGGTGAAGCTGTTCTTCGACAACGTCGTTTTGCTCATATAATAAATATAATACGATATTTGTTTATCAGCCAGGTACTCCTCACGCCCGCATGATGTGGCCGTGGGGAGTGCTTTTGTAATATAGCTTAAACAATATTTCTGCCCTTATTAACCGTTTAGAACAACTTCAGAGCCTATTAATTTTCATAATTTATTGTTTCGATTGTTAGATGCGGGTGTTCTGATTGTCATATTTCAGAATAAGAAATTTGCATATTTGGTAATATGTATTTACCTTTGCGGCCGAAAAAAAATAGTAGGATTGACTTATCCTGATGGAAAGCGCATAAGGACTTCTATCACAATGAGCCATTTTCATTTAAAATCAAAAGCACTAAACTAACACTACTAATTAACATTATAATGAAAAAATTTTTTTCGCTCTAATCTTAGGGCTAATGAGCAGTGTGCCTACATGGGCACGTGAAACCACCTTTGATTTCACTGGAAGCAACCTGCAATGGGCTCCAGTAGCTGGTGATAGCAAGTCATTCAAGACCTCTCAGAATGGTTTTACTGCAATTGTGAAACTCAACGAGACTTCCAAGCTTGAGTATGGTAAAGGATACCTCAATTTGCCACCGGGGGCACGCATCACGATTGTCGACGATGCTGGCAATGTGCTCAAAAGATGGAAGACAAAAACAATAATGGGTTTGTTTATTCTGGCAAATACGGCCCCGAATACGAAGTGATTAATGGAAACGGCAATCCGCTCATTCACACAGGGGGCAGTTCGGGCAGCGTAGTCAGGCTGAATTCCGACCATTTTTACTTTGTGTCCAATTGGGGCTATCAAGTTGCAACCGTGATGGTGAGGGAGAAAAAAATTAGCTCTGAGGACCTTGCCTATGCTGAGAACTATGTGCGTTCGTTCTCCTTCGAGCTCACCGACAACCTTGTAGGGGTGCAATCGGCTGCGTTAAATGGCAACAGCCTGCTCATAGCACGCTCCGAAAAAGAAATCTCCGACGCAAGAAAGCAGATGCCCACCGAGGAGCAGATTGCAAACCATCTTGTCGTAGACAACCCTGCCCATTTCAAACAATACAACTGGATTGCCATCTTGCTGCCCCAAGAGTACAAGGCCAGCGACTATGTGGGCAAGTTGATACCTGGAGGCACAATAATCGGCAAGTACTGCAACTCGCCAGCCGATGCCAATGGTGGATACATGTACTTGAATCCTGTGATCGAAACCGACCGCATGCCCAACGCTGCCGACCTGCAAGGTGGATATACAACCATGCTCAATACCTACTTGCCCGCCAACTTCGGCTCGCACGAAACACACTTCCTCATCCACCCCCGTCCCAACGAGGTGCTGAAAATGAAATATGTTGTTTTCCACGACAACAATATAATCACTCTACCTGCTAAGCGTGTGAAACCCGACGGCTCAGTAGTGAACAGCCGCGGGCTGCGTGGCGGCACTTTCTATCATTCGCTCAATTTTCTCGATGATGGCACCTACGATAAGCAGCAGTTCGAGCTTAAGACCGCTGAGCAATATCAGCCCACAATGACCTATGTTACAAGCAAAGCCATCGCTTGCATCGAGGATTGGGCGCAAGAAAATCTCACCTATGAGAATGATGCAACCAAAGAACAAGAAATTTTTACCTATCTTTTCCCTTGGAGTCCAAAGAAGAGCTGGGAATCATTTTCAGCTCGTGCACTTGTACCAATGGCCATTGCACAATTTACCCCAAGTGGAGATGTAGTGACTTCGGCAGATAATCCTCATACGACCAAGGCGGTTGCCTCCACAAGGTACTTCGATCTTGCCGGCAAGCTGCGCAGCAAGCCTGCAAAGGGGGTCAACATCATAGTGACCACTTACATCGATGGTTCAACCCAAGTGACCAAACTGTTGAAGTAAATCACTTTGAAGCATATAATATATATTAGACGCAGAGCATGCAGTGCATGCTCTGCGTCATTTCTTTGATTTCGCCACCCGATCAGGCAATTAGATATTAGCCAAGGCTTAAGGAGAAAAGCGAACAAGCAATATTGCCCTTGAAGGCCTCGCTACATGTCGCCAGTGAGCCATGAATATTGGCTCGATACCCAATAGTAGTGCTTGCCTCTTCGTATTTTGTACCACTCACCTTTGTGCCCACAATAGCGGTAGGTGTCATCTGTGTAGGCGCGCAGTCCTGAATCTTTGCCACCTGGCGACAAACGCAAGATGACGCGGTCGCCTGAAATCCACACCCAACGCGCAGCCTGGTCCTGAGTGGCGCTGCGCATATACTGCGCCGACACCCAACCCTCGTCCTGTCCGATGCGTATCTTGTACCACCCGTCACGATAGTCAAACCATTGCGCACTCTGGCCTTTGTTCATGCGCACACTGTAGTAGCCAGCACTCAAACTGGGCTGGTAGCGTACTCTCACACTATTTCCTGTGCTAATGAGCCAACCGCCATTCTGACCATAAGCCGAAAAACTCAAACTGACCATGATGGCAATCAGCATCGAAAAAACGATTCTCTTCATAAAAAAATTTTTTAGAATGATTTATGTTACTTCTTTGCAAAAATAATAAAAATCAAATTAAATACAAAAAAAATCGCGGAAAAGTGAAACACTATGGTGAGTGCATCATAGCAAATGAAGGCGCATCACATGTGTAATGATGTGACACGCCTTTTTATATTGACTTACTATAATCTAATCGATGATTACTCGCCCTTGATGGCTGCTACACCGGGCAACACTTTGCCCTCGATAGCCTCGAGAAGTGCACCGCCACCAGTAGATACGTAGGAAACCTGGTCGGCAAGGCCAAACTTGTTGACGCAAGCCACCGAGTCGCCGCCGCCAACAAGCGAGAAAGCTCCATTCTTGGTAGCCTCTACAACTGCATCGGCAATTGCACGCGACCCCTTGTCGAATGTGTCGAATTCAAACACACCGGCAGGACCGTTCCACAAGATGGTCTTAGCACCCTTGATAGCATTGGCAAAGATCTCGCGAGTCTTGGGACCGATATCAAGACCTTCCCATCCATCAGGAATCTCGTTGCTTGCACACACCAGTGTCTTGGCATCGTTGCTGAAGCTATCGCCGCACACGCTGTCGACACCGAGCACCAGGTTCACGCCTTTTTCCTTGGCTTTCTTCATGATGTCGAGTGCCAAGTCGAGCTTGTCGTTCTCACAGATTGAATTGCCAATCTTGCCACCCATAGCCTTCATGAAAGTGTAGGTCATGCCTCCACACAGGATGAGGTTGTCAACCTTTTCCATAAGATTCTCGATGATACCGATTTTGGTCGACACCTTAGAGCCACCCATGATGGCAGTGAAGGGGCGCTTGATGTTGGTGAGCACATTGTCAACAGCCTTAAGTTCCTTCTCCATGAGCAAGCCCACCATCTTGTTATCCTTGTCGAAATAGTCGGCCACAACAGCAGTCGAAGCATGTTTGCGGTGAGCAGTGCCGAAGGCATCGTTCACATACACATCGGCATAGCTGGCCAGTGTCTTGGCAAACTCCTTTTGACGCTTCTTCATTTCAGCCTTAGCCTCGTCATATTTTGGATCGGTCTTGTCGATACCCACAGGCTTGCCTTCCTCTTCGGGATAGAAACGCAGGTTTTCGAGCAAGAGAGCCTCGCCGGGCTTCAATGCAGCAGCCTGGTCGGCAGCCTTGGCGCAGTCGGGAGCAAATTGCACCTTCACGCCCAACCTCTCGCTCACTGCATCAACGATTTGCTTGAGCGACAGCGAAGGAACAACCTTGCCCTTGGGCTTGCCCATGTGGCTCATAATGATGAGGCTGCCGCCATCGCCCAAGATTTTCTTCAGCGTGGGCAGAGCTCCGCGAATACGGGTATCGTCGGTGATTTGACCCTTATCGTTCAACGGAACGTTGAAGTCAACACGCACAAGTGCTTTTTTTCCAGCAAAATTGTAGTTTGTAACGTTAGTCATTTTAATGAGAGTTAAATATAATATATTTAGATGATTGATTGCTAAACCTTAGCTGAATGCAAAGTTATAAAATAATTACCTTATAGAACCTTAATTGATGAAAAAATTCTTCAATGCAATCATAATATGTCCTGCAGCAACGATTGCATCTTCTGCTGCATTTCACGAGCCTTGAGTGCTGCCACTTGGGCAAAATCATCGTCGCGCGAAGCATGGATGATGCCGCGCGATGAGTTCACAATGAGGCCACACTGGCTGTTCATGCCATACTTGGCCACCTCCTCGAGGCTGCCGCCTTGAGCCCCCACGCCAGGCACCAGTAAGAAATGCTGTGGCACAACCCTGCGTATGTCGGCCAGCAAGGTGGCTTGAGTAGCCCCGCACACATACATCATGTCGTCGGCACTGCCCCACTGCTTGGTCTTTTGGAGCACAGTCATGTAGAGAGGAGTACCATGAGCATCTTCAACGTGTTGAAAATCGAGCGATCCCTTGTTGCTCGTGAGCGCAAGCACAACCACCCACTTCCCTTTGTAACCCAGGAATGGGGTAATGCTGTCTTCGCCCATATAGGGTGCCACGGTGAGGGCATCTACACCCATTGTCTCAAAGAAACTGCGAGCATACATCTTACTCGTGTTGCCAATGTCGCCGCGCTTGGCATCGGCTATGATGAAGATATCGGGATAATGTGCCCTGATGTAGGCTACCGTGTCTTCAAAAGCCGTGATACCGCTTGCCCCTTGCACCTCGTAGAAAGCCATGTTGGGCTTGAAAGCTATTGCATACTGTGCGGTTGCATCGATGATTGCCTTGTTGAACTCAAACAAGTTTCCGTTGAGCGAAGCAGGCATTTTTTCCAAATCAGGGTCAAGCCCCACACACAGGAAACTGCGCTTGAGCTTGATTTGACTGAACAGTTCTTCTCTCGTCATAACTTTTATAATATTATCAGATAAATAGCAAACCCTCGACTATCCCACTGCCACTAGCGTGTCGATCAAAGCGCAGCCTGTAGACACACAACACATTGCCTTCTTGCGACTTCAACAACAACGGCATCTTGCCTGCAGCTTGCTCCATGTGGTGCAAAGTGGCAGTCGAAATCTTAAAATGGCATTGCCGGTCGTCGGCCGAGACGGTGAAACTACAAGTTCCGCCATTAACATTGAAAAAGGCGCTCTGCGTGACATACCTCACTTTGGAAACCTTCTCGGGAATGTCGACAAACTGGTCGAAATCGTAATTGGTATAAAAAGTATCATCAGTGAGACTGTCGTTGACGATAACGGATTCCAGACTAACATGTGAGTCGACCAACCTCGCAGTCGCCTCTGAGCCATAATTATCTCTAAGATACAAAAGCTTGCTGTTGACTGCAAGCGCTTTGTCGGGGGGAAGTTGCTTCATGCATCGTGAATAATCGACATTGCCGAGAGGCAACCTGCTGCAACCTGCTGCAACCAAAGCACTCTTCACCTGCTTCTGCAAGCAATAGCGGGTAACATTGCCCATACTCCAAGGACCTACAGAGAAGAGAAGAAATGCCAGCGCAAACGAGGAAATTATCCACCCGAAGCGCTTGCAGCGAGTCGCAATCAGCACTATGCACACTACATAGCACCACAAGTTGAACAAAGCCAAGTAGAGCCTAAACACGGTAACCCCGTAATCAACGAATCTGCGCGCAACACCTATCGTCATAAAAACGAGTAGCGGGAGCACGACGACGGGAAGCCAACGCAATACCACGCGATTGAACCTCATGGCGACATCATTGCGTGTGGGATACATGAGGAAGATGACAATGAGCATGAGCGCCATGAGCACCGCTACGAGAGTGCTCACCCAGCCGTCGGGCAGCTGCCACCGAATCAACACTTTAACAGCATAAACGTAAAGCGTTAACACATAGATAGTCACAAGAGGAACAACAAGGTAGTGTGTAACTCCATTTAGGAAACGGTTGGTGTGCACACTGCCATCATGCTTGCGGTCTCCTGCCGGGATGAGTTGCATGAACAGCAAGGGGGCAAGCAGCCCAAAGCAAAGGATGAAAACGTCGGAAAAGACTTTGTCGGTCGCAATCAGCCCGAAAAGCATTCTAAAAGAGTGAATGAGGATGCCCAGCGCTATAAAGAGCGCCAGTGCAATGCCCGCACACACAACAACCGAAACCGTAGTGTGCCACATGAAATTCCACAATTGTGTGTCGTCGGGTGCCTTATAGAATGATAGCAGCCAGCACGAGAGCACGATAGAAAGCACAGCGGCCGCAATAGCGAAAGGAACAGGCAGGTTGGCATCAAAAGGCACCTTACTCGAAAAGTACAAGCAGGCGACAAGCCACACAACGTGGACCACTGCCTGTAAAATCACACGACGGCGCAAGTCATTCTCCTCTTCTTGCCACAACTTGAGCGAAATGCACAGCAATGCCGTGGTAGCAGGATAGAAAATGAGAAAGAAGTAAACGCCATCTTGCAGCAATGTGGGATAATGATTGCAGCATATGGCAGAAAAAACCATAATCACAAGCATGCACACCGACGCTGGGAAACGTCGGCATCCCCCATAACATGCATTGATAATATTACGTGCAGAAATCCCCATGATCTACAACATTAGGCGAGGTCTCTTATTTTTAAAGGTTGACGGCGAGACGCAGTTACAGCTCAGCCTCCTTCAACTTCTCGGCATTCTCGGCAACAATCAAGTGGTCGATGCAGTCCTGGATGTCGCCATCCATAAAGGCAGGCAGGTTATAGACTGTGTAACCTATGCGATGGTCGGTAATGCGGCCTTGCGGGTAATTGTAGGTGCGTATCTTGGCCGATCGGTCGCCTGTAGAGACCAGTGTCTTGCGACGATTGGCAATATCATCGACATACTTCTGGTGCTCGTGATCATAGATGAATGTGCGCAGGCGTGCCAGAGCGCGCTCCTTGTTTTTGGGCTGGTCGCGTGTCTCGGTACACTCAATGAGTATTTCTTGTTGCTCGCCTGTGTTGGGATTGGTCCACATGTAGCGCAGGCGAACACCCGAGTTCACTTTGTTCACATTCTGGCCGCCAGCACCGCCACTGCGAAAGGTGTCCCACTTGATTTCGCCCTCGTTGATGTGCACCTCAAAGGGCTCAGCCTCGGGCAGCACGGCTACCGAGGCTGCACTTGTGTGCACACGACCCTGTGTTTCGGTCGCCGGCACACGCTGCACGCGATGCACGCCGCTCTCATACTTGAGCGTGCCATACACGTTGTCGCCCGTGATGCTGAACACCACCTCCTTGTAGCCTCCGGCTGCACCTGGGCTGCAGCTCGACATCTCTACCTTCCACCCCTTGCGCTCGCAGAAGCGCACATACATGCGTGCCAAGTCGCCGGCAAAGAGGCAGGCCTCGTCGCCGCCTGTGCCTCCGCGTATCTCGAGCACCACATTCTTGCTGTCCTCGGGATCCTCGGGGATGAGTTTGAGCTTGATTTCTTCCTCAAGCTTGGGCAGCTGTGACTGGTTGGCTTCGATTTCCTCCTTGGCCATCTCTTTCATTTCGGGGTCGGTTTCCTCCTCAAGCAGCTGCTTGGCTTCGGCAATGTCGCCTATTATTTTTTTATATTGATTGGCAACCTTGAGAAGGTCCTCGAGATGCTTGTATTCCTTGGTGAGCTTCACATAGCGTGGCTGGTCGGCAATGACAGAAGGATCGGTGATGAGTGTCTTGATTTCTTCAAAACGGGCGTCAAGCCCTTCAAGACGCTGCAATAATGGTGAATCGGCCATAATATGGAAAATTTCTCTTTACGATATTTAATTTATACTGCAAAGTTACAAAATTTTCAGCTCATAAAACCAAAAAGGCAGAGCTAACTGTGTAGAATCTTATAGATCAAGTCAAAGAGCAGGTCGTAGGGGTCTTGCCTCGAACCCTGGCCCTTGCTTTGCACGTCGCAATCGCGCAAGTAGCTGATGATATTGACACAGCCTCTCGTGCTATAGGTGCGGGCAGCCTCCTTGAATTTTTTGATGCGGAACATCGAGCGGGTGCCGCACTGGGCCATGAGCCCGGCATCGGTCTTGTCGCGGGCCGTGCGCAGCAAGAGCACATTGCTGAAAAACCCGTATATCATGCTGATGGTCACAACCACGGGATTGCTCTTGGGATTTTTTTTGTAGTAGTCGATTATCCTATAGGCCTTGGCCTGGTCGCGGGCAATGAGGGCGTCCTCGAGCTCAAAATTGTTGTAGTCCTTGCTGATGCCTATGTTCTCCTCGATCAATGAGGGCGTGATGCGGCCGCTCGCCCCGACGAGAAGTTTCAGCTTGTCGATTTCTCCAAACATGCGTGAAATATCTACCCCAATCGAGTCGCACAACATGCGCACCGACTTGTCGTCGATATTCAGTTTCAACGACATGCAGTAGTCCTTCACGACTTGCGGCATTTGGTAATCTCTCACCTTGCTGGAGGTGAGTACCACACCGCTTTGGGCCTTCTTCATGGCATTGAGAAACTCGGTCGACTTGCAAGAGCCTCCCTTGTAGCACACAACAAGAATTGTACTCAGCAACGGGCGTTCGGCATAGAACTTGAGAGTGTTGAGCTCGGACACGTTCTGCTTGTTTTGCGCCTTGCCCACATTCTGGGCCTCTCTGAGCACAACCACCTGATATTGCGACATGGCCGGATATTGCTTGCAGGTTGCAATCACATTGCGGATGTCAACATCCATTCCATAGCATATTGTGAGATTGAAATCACGCTCGTCCTCGCCAAGTGCACCATTTACAATCAAGTCGCTAAGCTGATCGATATAGTAGGGCTCGTCGCCTTGCAACAAATAGATGGGACGAAACTTCTTTTGAAGAATTTCATTACGCAGTGAAAAATATGTGACATCTTCTCGTCGTGCAGGCATTGCTTCTTTTGACTATGTGATTTTTATTTGCTAAATTTACGACTTATTTACGACCTGTGCAAATTTTTTAAAGATGGCAAAATTAAATCTTCCTGAATATCAGTTCAATATAAAGCACGACCCAAGTGGCGCCACAGCTATATACGACCAACTGCGCCACAAGTTTGTAAGGCTGACACCCGAGGAATGGGTGCGTCAAAACTTTGTGGAATATCTCATCCAGGCCAAGCACTATCCCCGCGGACTTATGGCCAATGAGGTGTCGCTCGTGCAAAACGGCATCAAGAGAAGGTGCGACAGCCTTGTGGCCGACAACTGTGGCAGGCCGCTTGTCATTGTAGAATACAAAGCCCCCAACATCAAAATCGACCAGGCCGTGTTTGACCAAATCATACTGCGCTACAACCAGGTGATAATGGCCCGCTATCTCATGATTTCCAATGGCATGGTGCATTATTGCTGCCGCAACGACTATGCAAACAAGCGCATCGTTTTTCTGCCAGAGATACCTGAATATGGAAACCTGTGAAATCAAGTAATGAGACAAAAAAAGCCTCCAAAGCTCTACAAAAAAATCGAGCATGAGGAGGCTTTTTTCTTTTATTGCAGTCGCACCACCTGCTACATGATGCCGCGCTCACGCAGCTTCTTCTGCCAGTTCCAAGCACTGCGCATGGTGTCGGCTATTGAGACCTCAGCCTTCCAGCCCAGCACAGTATTGGCCTTGGTTGGATCGGCCCATATCTTCACAATGTCGCCTTCACGGCGTCCCACAATCTTGTGAGGAACCTTAACGCCTGTTGCCGACTCAAAGGCATGCAGCAGTTGGAGCACCGACAGGCCTTCGCCGGTACCGATGTTGAAATACTCGAGATTGTTGTCGCTCTTGTCGTCGAGCATGCGCTCCAGCGCCTTGACGTGAGCCTTGGCAAGGTCTACGATATTGATGAAATCGCGTATGCACGACCCGTCGGGTGTGGGGTAATCATCGCCGAAGATGCTGAGCTCCTTGCGTATGCCCATGGCCGTCTGTGTGAGATAAGGGACAAGATTTTGAGGCACGCCATTGGGCAACTCCCCTATTTCTCCGCTTGGATGAGCGCCAATCGGGTTGAAGTATCGCAAAATGATGGCCTTGATGGGGGAACCGCTGGCAATGACATCGTGAATAATGTCCTCGCTCACCTGCTTGGTCTCGCCATAGGGCGAAGTTGCCTTCTTGATAGGAGCATCTTCGGTGATAGGATTCACATCGGGCTCGCCATAGACGGTGCACGACGAGGAGAAAACAAAGCCCTTGACTCCAAACTCAGGCATCAAGTCAAGCAAGTTGAGCAGAATATTTAAATTGTTGCGATAATACAAAATGGGCTTGTGTACCGACTCACCCACAGCCTTGCTTGCTGCAAAGTCAATAATGCCATTTATTCCAGGATTTTCCTTAAATAGCTGGCGCAATGTGTCGATATTGGCACAATCGCCCTCAACAAAGACTGGTCTAATGCCTGTAATGTGCTCGATACCGTCGAGCACATCGCGGTTGCTATTGGACAGATTGTCGATGATTACGACCTCATAGCCTGCATTTTGCAACTCAACCGTAGTGTGCGAACCGATAAATCCGGTTCCTCCAGTCACTAAAATCTTACCTTTCATCTTGGTCATAAATTATATAATGAATGAATTAAATGTTCTACTATTCGCTGGCTGGCATGGCCATCGCCATAGGGGTTAACCGAATGGCTCATCTCTCGATAGGCAGCAACATCATCAAGCAATAGCGACACGCTGTCGACAATCCTGCAATAGTCGGCACCCACAAGTTTCACTGTGCCGGCAGTCACAGCCTCGGGGCGCTCGGTAGTGTCACGCATCACAAGCACTGGCTTGCCAAGCCCTGGAGCCTCTTCCTGGATTCCTCCGCTATCGGTGAGCACAAGATAGGCCTTGCTCATGAGATAGACAAAGCTCAAGTACTCAAGTGGTTCTATCAAAAAAAGATTAGCTGTTCGGGATCTATCGATACCAAATGTTTTGCGTAACGGGGTACGCACATTGGGATTAAGATGCATGGGATACACAAAGTCGACACCAGGGTATTTCTCACACAGTGTCTTGATAGCCTGGCAGATGTGTTCAAAACCCACACCGAAGTTCTCGCGGCGATGTCCCGTGACAAGAACAAGCCTGCGATTGTGTCCCGACAAGCGGGAAGTGTCATAGCCAAAAGCAGCGAGCTCGTTCACAATAGCACGCTTAAGCTCACCGTCACTCTTGATCTTGTCAACCACAATGTGGAGGGCATCTATCACAGTGTTGCCTGTCACGACAATGCGATGGTCGGGCACACCCTCGTCGAGGAGATTCTGGCGACTCGTCGCTGTGGGTGAAAAGTCGAACAAGGCCAGGCGGCTTGTGAGCTGGCGGTTTATCTCCTCGGGCCAAGGGCTGTAGATATTGTGAGTCCTGAGACCTGCCTCGACATGCCCCACTGGAATGTGCTGATAAAAAGCCGCAAGCGCAGCTGCTGTGCTGGTTGTTGTGTCGCCGTGCACGAGCACCACGTGGGGAGTGTATTGCTTGAGCACATCGCGCATGCCAAGCAGGACACGTGTGGTGACATCATATAGATCTTGTCCCGATTTCATGATGTTGAGGTCGCAGTCGGGGGTGATGTTGAAGACCTTCAACACCTGGTCGAGCATTTCCCTGTGCTGGCCCGTGACACAAACTATTGTTTCGACTTGGTCACTGTGTTTTTTAAGCTCTATCACCAGCGGAGCCATTTTTATAGCCTCTGGCCGAGTCCCAAAAACCAGCATGACTTTTTTTTTCATTGACGAGCTGAGTTATAAGCTGATTTAAATAATGATTGTACTATGCAATTGCAAAATTAACAATTGCAAGCTTAAATCGCAAGTCTAAGTGTTGAAAACAGGGTTTCACCGCCCACTTTGTGCAATGAGCATTCTCACCCTCTTGTTGAATTCGGCAGCGGCCACAAGCGTCTCAAGGGGAATGTGCATGCGATAATCCCACCGATTGTCCACGCTCATGGGATTGTTGACACGTTCGCTGTCGGGGTCGGGATTCCTCAGGTCGGCATCGATCGACAGCCAGTCTTGTATGGGAAATATAGCCAGCATCGAGCTTGAGCCCAGGTTCTGGGCAAGTATTTCCTCGCACATGTCGGGTGTGGCCTCGTCGGGCGCTGTTAAATCGTGATGCAGTACCAAGTCATAAAGTTGCTGAGCAACAGTATAGTCATGTCTCCACCAGCTTCTCAGCACGTTCATATCGTGGTTGGAAGTAGAACACACACTCATGTAAGGAAATGTGTCGGGCCATCGGAAAGGATACCCATCCCGTGGCAACTGCTGAATCTCCAGGGAGAGAACGCCCAGTTGCTTCAAAACATCGTCGGCCCCAGCCGGCACAGTGCCAATGTTTTCGCCGCAAAGGAGCATGCTCGTTGCCTTCACAATGGCACCAAGATGATTGAGGCCGTTTTGCTTCCATAGCAGTTCGTTGACCTCGATGGGCACATCGGGAATGCAGGGTACGTAGTGTCCACAGGCACCCTCGCTCTGACCCAAAGGCACAGCCCACATGCGAAAGTACCCCATCACATGGTCGAGCCGGCAGCAATCGAAGTATTGCGCCATGTTGCGCACACGAGCTTTAAACCAGCTATAGCCGTCTTGCTCCATTGCCTTCCAGTCATATAGCGGGAATCCCCACACTTGCCCGTGTTGAGAGAAATAGTCGGGAGGCGCACCAGCTTGCCTGCTCATGTCGAACATCGCCGGGGCGCACCACACATCGACGCTGTGTGGGCTCACCCCAATGGGCAAGTCGCCCTTGAGCAACACATTGTGCTCGTGGGCATATCGCACGGCCTCGGCAAGTTGCTTGTGCAAAGTGTACTGGTAGAAAAACACAAAATTGGCCTCATGGGATTGCGCCTCGAGGAAGGCCGAGACTTTGTCCTCGTCATAAACCGAGTACGCCCCCCAGTGCTCAAAGCACTGCGTCTCGTTGCTGTCGCGAAGGATGCAAAAAGCTGCATAGGGGCGAAGCCAACTGGCATTGGCCGCGACAAAATCACTGAATGCTACATCTTCAAGAATAGCTTGAATGTTATCCTCATAAATAGCACGCATATAGTCAATTTTCAACCTCAATACACCTCCATAATCGATACTCTTCATGCTGTTGAGGTGCATGGCACGCTGTGTGAATTGCGCCATGAGCTTTTTATCGCTTAACACGCCGGCCTTGGGTGGACGCACGTAGATGGGGTGCAAGGCAAATGCCGAGACAGGATTGTAGGGATGTGACATGTGGTAGCTATCGAGCGAGGTGGTGTCGTTTAGGGGCAAAAATTGAATGATGTGCTGCTCGGTGCGTGTGGCCCAGTCGACAATCTTGGGGATATCGGCAAAGTCGCCAACGCCAAAGTCAGATGCTGTGCGCAAAGCGAAGAGTGGCACAGCAGTTCCTGCACATTTCCACTTGCTGAGCGGATTGCGGAATTTCAGCCCTGTGACAACAAGTGCACTATTGTGCGGAAATGTAACCGCAAGCTCGCGATTGTCGCCCTCTTCCCAAGCTACAAGTTCGCCGCTCTCGCGGTCGACCACAATAAACTTGAACTCATAAACGCCCTCAGGCTGCAGACACACAGTCCAATACGGAAAATCGGCTGGAATCAATCTTGCCGCCTTTTGCGGTTGCCAGTTGCCCAATTGCAACGAGCCGCCAGTTATGGCCAGGGCATATTCAGGCGGTATTGCAGGCGCCTTGACCCTTAGCGTAACATGCGACGGCATCACACATTTATCCACACGGCGCGGTCGCTTGTGCGGAAACATGATCTGGAATGGGGATGTGCAAAAAATGTTGTCGCTCTCATAATCTTGCCATGAATCGAGCAGCGTCACCTCATCGAGTGTGTTGCTGCGGCAGAATGAAAGGTTGTGACCGAAGGGCTCGATACGCACTCGCACGCCAGCCTTGACCTCGTAATGGTAGACAAAGTCGTCTCCAGCCTCCAACTCACACGACCAATAAAAATTGTCGTGAAAGGTCATTGCATGCGAGGCCCCGTCGCTGTCTGAAACAAGAAACAGGTTTTCGCCCCACTTCGTGACGTAGTTGATAGTGAATATGGCCCTCATAGGTTTTCTTTTTAAGTCATAAAGTTACTGCAAAAGGTTAAAATGTCAAAATTAAAGGGGCCAAAAATTGCTTTTCGACCCCTTGTAACCAATCTTCAGTTCAAAGAACTGAAAGCATCAGCCACAGCGCGACGTGCCGCAATTGGTGCATATCAAGCATCCCTCTTGATAAATAAGGGTTTCCTGGCCACAATTGGGACATTTCTTGCCCTTGGCCTTGGTGCCGTTGGGCAGATATTTCTTGAGGGCACGCTCCACACCCATTTTCCAGGTATTGATCGACTGATTGTCGAGCTCAAGACTGCTCACCAATTTCAGCACCTGGGCTATAGGCATGCCGTAGCGCAGCACTCCAGAGATGAGCTTGGCATAATTCCAGAACTCGGGATTGAACTTCTCGCTCAAGCCCTCGATAGTGGTTTTAAACCCTCGCTTGTTCACAAACTGGAAATCGTAGCGTTTCTCGCCATCCTCTCCTATGACTTTGATAATCTTGCCCTTGGTTACCGACTTAGGACAGAAAATGCCCTCTTCGTCGTCGGCAATACCGGTAAATATCTCGTAGGGGCGTCCGTCGATGAGGCCGATGAATGCAATCCACTTCTCCTTGTTGTTCTGGAAACGCACAACATCGGCGTCAAGCACAATCGGGCGCTTCAAGATGTGCTCTTCTTCGGCCATGTAGTGTGCCTGCTTCTCTTTCTCTTTTTTCTTGTCCTCGCTGGTGAGCGTGACAAGCACACCCGAGCGAGAGCCATCGCGATACACAGTGCACCCCTTGCAACCAGCCTTCCACGCCTCTACATAAAGTTTGTTCACCATATCCTCACTGATGTCGTTAGGCAGGTTGATTGTAACGCTTATCGAGTGGTCGACCCATTTTTGCACGGCACCCTGCATCTTCACTTTCTCAACCCAGTCAACATCGTTGGACGTAGCCTTGTAGTAGGGAGACTTGGCTACAATCTCATCGAGCTGCTGCTGCGTGTAGTCATGCCGCACCTCAATGCCGTTGACTTGCATCCAGGTGACAAACTTAGGATGGTAGACGATATATTCCTCAAAGGCATCGCCCGTGCTGTCGACATAATCGACATGCACATCTTTGTCGTTAGGATTCACCTTGCGGCGACGCTTGTACACAGGAAGAAAGACAGGTTCGATGCCCGACGTGGTCTGCGTCATGATGCTGGTGGTGCCTGTGGGTGCGATTGTGAGACAGGCAATATTGCGGCGGCCGTACTTCACCATGCTGTCATACAGCTCGGGGTCGGCCTCCTTGAGACGGTTGATGTAGGGATTGTTCTTCTCACGCTGCGCATCGTAGACTTCAAAAGCCCCTCTCTCTTTGGCCATATTGACCGAGGAGCGATAGGCGGCCAGTGCCAGTGCGCGATGCACACTCACCGAGAACTCGGTAGCAGGCTCGGTGCCATAGCGCAGTCCCATGGCGGCAATCATGTCGCCTTCGGCAGTGGTTCCCACGCCCGTGCGGCGGCCTTTCAAGGTCTTGTTGCGTATCTTGTTCCATAAGTTCAACTCAGTTTGCTTCACTTCCAACGTTTCGGGATCGCTCTTGATTTTATCCAAGATTTTCTCGATTTTTTCCATTTCAAGGTCGATGATGTCGTCCATAATGCGCTGGGCGTAGCCAATGTGCTCCTTGAACAAATCGAAGTTGAATCGAGCTTCCTTGGTAAACGGATTCTCGACATAGGAATACAAGTTGATAGCAAGCAAGCGGCAGCTGTCGTAGGGACACAACGGGATCTCTCCGCAAGGATTGGTCGAAATCGTGCGGAAGCCGAGGTCGGCATAGCAGTCGGGCACCGACTCGCGAATGATCGTGTCCCAGAACAAAACGCCAGGCTCGGCGCTTTTCCAAGCATTGTGCACGATTTTGCCCCACAGCTTCGAAGCGTCGATTTCTTTCTTATACAGGGGGGAATCGGCATGCACGGGGTATTGTTGAACATATTTCTTTCCCTCGGTGGCAGCCTTCATGAAATCGTCGTCGATGCGCACGCTCACATTGGCGCCAGTGACCTTGCCCTCGGTCATTTTTGCATCGATAAAGGCCTCGCTATCGGGATGCTTGATGCTCACCGTGAGCATGAGCGCACCGCGGCGCCCGTCTTGAGCAACCTCGCGGGTGCTGTTGCTGTAGCGTTCCATGAAGGGTACAAGTCCTGTCGATGTCAAAGCCGAGTTCTTCACCGGAGAGCCTTTAGGGCGAATGTGCGACAAGTCATGGCCCACACCACCACGTCGTTTCATGAGCTGAACCTGCTCTTCGTCGATCTTCAAGATGCCCCCGTAGCTGTCGGGATAACCATCAAGGCCAATGACAAAGCAATTGGACAACGAGCCAACTTGGAAATTGTTGCCAATGCCCGCCATAGGGCTGCCCTGTGGCACAATGTAGCGAAAATGCTTTATCAAGCCGAAGATTTTTTCTTCACTCATTGGATTGGGATACTTGTTCTCTATGCGTGCAATCTCATGGGCGATGCGGTGATGCATGTCGTCGGGGGTAAGCTCATAAAGATGTCCCAGCGAGTCCTTCAGAGCATACTTGCTCGTCCAGACCCTTGCTGCCAGCTCATCGCCACCAAAATACTTGAGTGTGGCTTCATAAGCTTCTTCATAAGTGTATGTTGTTGTGTTCACTTTTGAAAGTATATTATAATAGTATGTATTAAATTATTTTTTTGGCGAAACCAGCACAAATTTAGCAACAATCATTTTTTAAAACAAAGATTTGCTTTGAAAAATTAAAATTTCCAATTCATATACATACAACTCTTAATATCAAGAGTTTAACATTTTAAACTATTGCAAAAGTTTTCCAAAACATGAATTTCAAACCTCAATAATCCACACAAAAAACGACAACTTTGCACAACAATGCAATTTAGATCAAATACAAATTAAGCACATGGTGGGGAGCATGGCGTGGTTGCGGCAATTAAAATAATAAGATGTGCGATTCCAATGTAAAATAGCAGGTGGCAAGAATTTAAAATTTGATATTATTTTTAAAGAAGTTTAAAAGTAATTCTTGCCCGAATAATGGCCGCCTTTTAAATAATTTGTAGTAAATTTGCACTGAAGAATTGCCGACCTGCGGGGCATAATATCGACATTACTTTTAAATATCAATTAACTAATTATATAACAACTTTTTAAAACAAATTTTCGTTATGCAGATTTCACACATCGAACACGTGGGTATTGCTGTTGCATCGCTTGAGCAAGCAATCCCATTTTACGAGAAATTACTGAACACCAAGTGCTACAAGATCGAAGAAGTTGCCGACCAACATGTAAAGACCGCTTTCCTGAAAGTTGGAGAAACCAAGATCGAGTTGCTCGAGGCTACGAGCGACGAGAGCGCCATTGCCAAGTTCATTGCCAAGAACGGCGGCCACGGCGGCATTCAGCACATGGCTTTTGCCGTCGAGGACGGTCTGGCCAATGCACTCAACGAATTGCAAGAGAAGGGTGAGCGCGTGATCGACAAGACTCCTCGCAAGGGTGCCGACGGCTTGAACATCGCTTTTGTACACCCCAAGAGCACTTGCGGAGCATTAATCGAACTTTGTGAAAATCCAAATAAGTAAAAAGAATAATGGGCAAACAACTTGAAAAAATTCAAGAGCTGATCGAGCGCCGTAATGCTGCGCGCCTCGGTGGTGGCGAAAAAGCCATTCAAAAACAGCACGACAAGGGCAAATACACTGCTCGCGAAAGAATCAACATGCTCCTCGACGAAGGCAGCTTTGAGGAACTTGACATGTTTGTGCGTCATCGCTGCACCAACTTCGGCATGGAGAAGAAGCAGGTCGACGGCGACGCTGTCGTGACAGGATATGGCACTATCGAGGGCCGTCTCGTCTACATCTTCGCACAAGACGCAACCTCTTTTGGCGGAGCCTTGAGTGAGACAATGGCCATGAAGATATGCAAGATCATGGACTTGGCCATGAAGAACGGAGCTCCCGTCATTGGACTCAACGACTCGGGCGGCGCACGCATTCAGGAGGGCATCAATGCCCTGGGCGGCTATGCCGAGATCTTCCAGCGCAACATCAACGCCAGCGGCGTGATTCCTCAGATATCGGCCATCTTAGGCCCCTGCGCCGGCGGTGCCGTATACTCTCCTGCCCTCACCGACTTCATTATCATGTGCCAAGGCATAAGCTACATGTTCCTCACTGGACCTAAGGTGGTAAAGACCGTGACAGGCGAGGATGTGAGCCAGGAGCAACTGGGTGGAGCAAAAGTGCACGCTACCAAGAGCGGTGTGGCACACTTTGCAGCCGAAAACGAGGAAGAGGCTATGGCCCTGATCAAGAAGTTGCTGAGCTACATGCCGAGCAACAACATGGAGGAAGCTCCGCGCGTGGAGTGCACCGATCCCATCGATCGTGCCGAGGATGCACTCAACAGTGTCATTCCCGAGAGCCCCAACGACCCCTACAACATGTATGACGTGATAGGCGCAATCGTCGACAACGGCGAGTTTCTTGAGGTTCACAAGGACTGGGCCAAGAATATCATCGTGGGCTTTGCCCGCTTCAATGGCCAGAGCGTGGGTGTGATTGCCAACCAACCCAACTACATGGCAGGTGTGCTCGACGTGAATGCAAGCCGCAAGGGCGGACGCTTTGTGCGTTTCTGCGACGCCTTCAACATCCCTCTGGTGACACTGGTCGACGTTCCCGGCTTCCTGCCCGGCACGCAGCAAGAATACAACGCAGTGATCATGAATGGCGCCAAGCTGCTTTACGCTTATGGCGAGGCAACTGTGCCCAAGATCACAGTGACGTTGCGCAAGAGCTACGGCGGCAGCCACATCGTGATGAGCTGCAAGCAGCTGCGCGGCGACATGAACTATGCATGGCCGAGCGCCGAAATCGCAGTGATGGGTGCCAGCGGTGCAGCAGGCATTCTCTATGCCAAGCAAGGCAAAATGGCAAAGGCTGCTGCAGCCGAGGCCAAGAGCGAGGAAGAGGCCAAGAAAATCATGGCCGACCACAAGCAATTTATTGCCGAGAAAGAGCAGGAGTACAACGACCTGTTCTGCACGCCTTACAATGCAGCCAAGTACGGCTACATCGACGACGTGATCGAGCCACGCAACACACGTTTCCGCATCATACGTGCACTCGAGCAGACTCGCACCAAGAAGCTGACCAACCCGGCCAAAAAGCACGGAAATATTCCTCTCTAATATATATAAAGTGTTAAAAGAGATGAATAAAAGAAATATCATTTTTCTGCTACTTGCAGCAGTCGTGAGCTTCGGCGCACTTGCACAGGGTCACAAGAACCTGCGCATCACCGAGGTGATGGTTGCTCAAGACAGCACGCAGTATGGTGGCACAACGGCCGGATGGGTCGAGCTTTACAACTCAAGCTATCAAGCCTATGCCATCGAGAAGATGTTTATCACCGACAAACGTCCCGACCAGATATTCACAAAGGCCAACGAGGACATCGCCTACCAGCGCGAGCAAGTGCGTGGTCGCGATGCAGTGCTTCGCTACCTTTCAGAGGACCCGTTGAAAACCGGAGTCTACATGATTCCGCGCGGTGATGAAAGAAACACCAACCTGGGCGAGCACGGGCAATGCGTGTTTGTTGCCGATGGGCAAATCCAAAATGGCACCTTCCACCTGCCGTTTAAGTTTGCCGATGGAAAAGAGAACTACATTGCAGTATATGATGTAAACGGAGACTTGGTCGACGAGCTCACGATTCCTGCCTCGCTCAAAGCCAGCCAGTCCTATGCGCTCAAGGCCGAAGGCCGTTTGCCCATCGAGGGCGCAGAGCACAACGGCGACTTTGAAATGCGCGACGGCAGCAGCATCGAAAAAGCCATCACCCCCGGCAATTTCAACACTCGCATCAAGAACGAGAACATCGAAAAGTTCCACCAGCACGATCCCTATGGCGTGATCATCACCATCATTGCCATGCTCATTGTGTTCTCGGCTCTCATCCTGCTGTTCTTGCTCTTCAAGCTGTTTGGCTATGTGAGCGACAAGTCGCTCAACAAGAACGCAGCCCCGGCAGCCCCACAGGCAGTTGAGCCTCAAGCGAGCATTACTGCTACGGCACCCGAGGCCGGCGAGGAGGAAATTGCAGCCATATGCATGGCACTGTACCAGCACTTCAACGCCCACGACGAGGAAAGCGGCGTGTTGACCTTCAAGCACAACACCGCCACTGCATGGAACTCGAAGGAGCTAATGATGTGCCCAACGCCTCAACGCAAATAACAACCAGGTTTTCAAAAAAAATTAACAGACTTTACTTCAAAATGAAAGAATACAAATATAAAATCAATGGCAACGAGTACACAGTTGCCGTTGGTAATGTCGACGAGAACAACGTTGCCCAAGTCGAGGTCAACGGCAAGAGCTACAAGGTAGAGCTCGAAGACCAGCCCAAGATCTCGCACGTTGTCAAGAAGGTTGCTCCTGCTGCAGTGGCGGCAGCTCCTGTAGCCAAGCCCAAGAAAGCAGCTGCCAAGGCTGCTGCAGGCGACTTCGTAATCGAGTCGCCACTGCCTGGCACCATCAAGGAACTCTATGTCAAGGAAGGCCAGGCAGTGAAGGCCGACGACGTGGTGTGCATCCTTGAAGCCATGAAGATGGGCAACGAAATCAAGGCCGGTAAAGACGGTACGGTTAAGAGTATCAACGTTGCCAAAGAGGACTCGGTGCTCGAGGGCGACACTATCATGGTAATTGCGTAGTTATGTTAGCAAGTATATTTGATATCATATCAAGCAATCTGACTCAGTTCTGGCATTTCACAGGTTTCTACAACTGTGACTATACCAACCTGATCATGATCTGCTTCGGCCTGCTGTTTATTTACCTCGCCATCAAGCATGACTTCGAGCCAATGCTGCTTGTGCCCATTGGCTTCGGCATCTTGGTAGGCAACATTCCATTTCAGCCAGGCAACGAGATTGGTGTGTATGAGGAAGGATCGGTCCTCAACATTCTGTATCAAGGTGTGGTGAAGGGATGGTATCCGCCACTCATATTCCTTGGCATTGGCGCCATGACCGACTTTGGTGCGCTCATTGCCAATCCTAAACTTATGCTGGTGGGCGCTGCTGCCCAGTTTGGCATCTTCGGTGCCTATATGGTAGCCCTCGCCATCGGTTTCATGCCCGACCAGGCAGGTGCAATAGCCATCATTGGCGGTGCCGATGGCCCAACTGCCATCTTCCTGAGCGGAAAATTGGCACCCAACCTGTTGGGAGCCATTGCCGTGTGTGCCTACTCCTATATGGCACTCGTGCCAGTGATACAACCTCCCATCATGCGCCTGTGCACGACCAAGAAAGAGCGTGTCATCCACATGAAACCAGCTCGCAAGGTGACCAAAAACGAGAAGATACTCTTCCCGATTGTGGGTCTGCTGCTCACTTGCTTCTTTGTGCCGTCGGGTCTGCCTCTGCTGGGCATGCTCTTCTTCGGCAACCTGCTGCGTGAGTCGGGAGTCACCACTCGCCTGGCCAAGACAGCAAGCAATGCGATGACCGACATTGTGACCATGATACTGGGCTTGACAGTAGGCACCTCCACACAGGCTTCACAGTTCCTGACACTGAGCACCGTCAAGATTTTCTTCTTGGGTGCTATGGCATTTATCATTGCAACATTTGCCGGCGTGCTGTTTGTCAAGTTCTTCAATCTGTTCTTGAGCAAGGACAACAAGCTCAATCCACTCATTGGCAACGCTGGCGTGAGCGCAGTGCCCATGGCTGCGCGCATCAGCAACGACATGGGGCTGAAGTACGACCCTCGCAACTATTTGCTCATGCATGCCATGGGGCCCAATGTGGCAGGTGTAATAGGCTCGGCCGTTGCAGCTGGTGTACTTTTGGGCTTCCTGGGATAATGTCGCAGTATTGAATTAAATAGCATTTATTTAAAGGCGAACTTCGTCGGTTCGCCTTTATTTTTTTTACCATTTTCAGGTATTGTGTCGGCAAAATGTAATATTTTTGTAGAAAATAAAAGTATGCAAACAAACAAGAAATATCGTTTGGGCGTGGCACTGAGTGGTGGCGGCGCCAAGGGTTTTGCCCACATCGGTGTCATGAAAGCCCTTGATGATTTCGGCCTGCGCCCCGATATTTTGGCGGGCGTGAGTGCCGGTGCAGTGATGGCGGCATTCTATGGCTCGGGAGTGAGCCCCGACGACACCCTAAAGGCTTTTTCAACAATCAATTTCAAAAGTCTGGCTAAATTCAGCGCCCCAACCGACGGTATTTTCAAATTTGACAGGTTCGCTCATTTTTTAAAGAAGAACTTGCCCACCGAGCGCATCGAGGACTTGAAAATCCCCACTATCATATCGGCAACCAATCTCGACACTTATAAGGAAGAGCTCTTCACCCGCGGTCCACTTGCCGATTGCGTGCTGGCCTCATGCAGTTTGCCCGTGATATTCAAGCCTATGAAAATCAACGGACAAACCTATATCGACGGCGGCGTGTTGCACAACTTGCCAGCCTTTGCGTTGCGAGACAAGTGCGACCTGCTACTGGGGGTGAACGTGAGCCCGCTCAACACGTCGCCATTCAAGTCGACGATTGCCGACATCGCCTACCGTGCCTATCGGCTCATGACCACCCACAACTCCAAGCCCGACCTGGACCTGTGCGATGTCATCATCAATGTCGACTCAATGAAAGAGAGCAGCACCTTTGACGTCAAAAAAATGGCCGATAATGCAAAAGAAGGCTACTTTGCCGCGATGAAAGTTCTCGTAAACTCACCCATACTGAAACAACTAAGAGATGAACGCAAATAAAATCATCATTTATCAGCTCCTGCCCCGCCTTTTCACCAACACATGCAGCCGCAACATCTACAACGGCACCATAGACCAAAACGGAGTGGGGAAACTCAACGACATCAACGACAAGGTATTGGGATCGATTCACGAGCTCGGAGTGACCTACTTGTGGTATACCGGAGTCATCGAACATGCCACCAAGACCGATTACAGCGCCTACGGCATCGCGTCGAGCAACCCTCACGTGGTGAAAGGCAATGCGGGTTCGCCCTATGCCATAAGAGACTATTACGATATTGACCCCGACCTTGCCGTCGATGTGACCAACCGCCGCAACGAGTTTGAGCAACTGGTGCAACGCACACACAAGGCTGGCATGAGCGTGATTATCGACTTTGTGCCCAACCATGTTGCGCGTCAATACCACAGCGATGCTGCACCCAAGGGCGTGCGAGACCTGGGGGCCGACGACAACAAAAACATGTTTTTCTCGCCTGCCAACAATTTCTTTTACATCACTGGGCAGCACTTTGCACCAAGTGTCGACATGGGCATCGGGCCCGACATGTATATCGAGTATCCTGCCAAGGCTACGGGCAACGATTGCTACAACGCCACACCGGGAGCTGGCGACTGGTATGAAACAGTGAAACTCAACTACGGCGTCGACCCGTGGAACGGGAGCAAGCACTTTGTCCCCACACCTGGCACTTGGAGAAAAATGCTCGACATTCTCATGTACTGGGCCAGCAAGGGAATCGACGGCTTCAGGTGCGACATGGCCCACATGGTGCCTGTGGAATTCTGGCAGTGGGCCATAGGGGCTGTAAAGCAGAAATATCCCCACATCATCTTCATTGCCGAAATCTACGATGTAAATCTCTATCACAGCTATATACACACAGGTGGATTCGACTACCTTTACGACAAAGTCACACTCTACGACACCCTGTGCGGCGTGCTGGCCGGTCAGTTGCCCGCAAGGGAGATCACAAAGTGCTGGCAAACTGTCGATGGCATGAAGGAGCACATGCTCAACTTCTTGGAAAACCACGACGAGCAGCGCATAGCCAGCTACCAGAAGGCAGGCAATGCCCACCACGTCGTGCCCGCCCTTGTGGTGTCGGCCACACTCACCACATGCCCTTTCATGCTCTATGCCGGCCAGGAGCTGGGCGAGAAAGGCGCCGGAGCTCAAGGCTTCAGCGGCAACGACGGGCGCACATCGATTTTCGACTATTGCAGCATTCCCACCGTGAGACGGTGGTACAACAATGGAAAGTGCACACTCGCCAACCTGTCGCCCGACGAAAAGTCGCTGCGCAAGATATATCAAAAGATAATGAAAATTGCCACTACCGAGAAGGCCATAGCACAAGGCAGCCTCTTCGACCTCATGTATGTGAACTACGGCAATCTTGACCCAACTCGACACTACGTATACATGCGTAACTATGGAAAAGAAAGCATCATCATAGGCTGCAACTTCGGGCCAAGCCCGGCCAGTATCGACATCGACGTGCCTGCCCACGCTTTCGACACGTTGCACATCAAGCCTGGCACCTACATGATGACCGAGCTCGTCACCAGGCACAAGAGAAAATCGCTCTTTACCGACCACGACAAGCTTCATCTCGACATAGAGCCCTATGGCACAGTGCTGTGGAAATTTAAGGCAAACTAAGAAAGAAATTAATGTAAAAATATTTTTAAATTACTTCGCTCACCTCACATTTAAGTCGTAAATTTGTAATGTTTTTAAACACTTAAAGATATAATGAGTAATTCAACGCAACCATTCAAAATCTTTTCTGGTACAAAATCGCACTATTTGGCCGACGAGATGTGTCAGCACCTTGGCATTGAGATTGGCAAAATGAACATTCAGCATTTCTCTGATGGCGAATTTGAGGTTTCCTTCGAGGAGTCGATACGTGGCAACGAGGTGTATATCGTTCAATCCACGTTCCCCAACAGCGACAACCTTATGGAACTCTTGCTCATGATCGATGCCGCCAAGCGAGCTTCGGCCAAAACCGTGATTGCAGTAATCCCCTACTTCGGCTGGGCCCGTCAAGACCGCAAGGACAAGCCCCGTGTGTCGATAGGCGCTAAACTCGTAGCCGACCTACTGAGCACAGCCGGCATCGACCGCTTGATCACGATGGACCTCCATGCCGACCAAATCCAAGGTTTCTTCAATGTGCCTGTCGATCACCTCTATGCCTCGTCGGTGCTCATGCCCTATGTGCAGTCGCTGAAACTCGACAACCTGGTGATTGCCTCTCCCGACGTGGGCGGTGCCAAGCGTGCCAACAATTATGCCAAGTATTTCGACTGCCCGCTCGTACTGTGCCACAAGCAGCGTGCCAAGGCCAACGTAGTTGCCAACATGACCATCATAGGTGATGTAAAAGACAAAGACGTGGTGCTCGTCGACGACATGATCGACACAGCAGGCACGATATGCAAGGCTGCCAATCTGATGAAAGAAGGCGGTGCACGCTCGGTGAGGGCGCTGGCTTCGCATGCCATCATGAGCGGCCCTGCAGCCAGCCGGGTAATGGACAGCGCCCTTGAGGAGGTAATCTTCACCAACTCTATTCCATTTGACACCACAAAGTGCCCAAAGGCAAAAGTGCTGAGCATAGCAAGCCTGTTTGGCGACACCATCCAGCGCGTGCACGACAACAAGTCGATAAGCTCTCAATACTTGATATAATATAGCCATCATCTATTTATAACCCCACTAATCTCGGTAGCCGATCACTGCCGAGATTTTTTTTGTAACATTGCCTTAAATATTGTAAAATTTTAATCAAAACAATTAAAATCAATTGCGTGGCAACTTTATTATTCCTAATTTTACATGAGAAAAAAGACATCCATTAACTGAGACTTTTTATTAGTAAAACATAATAATATTAACCTATCAAATTATCTTATTGTATAACTTAAACAGATGCTTTTTTTTATGAAAAATGTTTTCTTAACATTGGCATTATGTGCATCGTTTAGCTGCATGGCGCAGGTGTTTACCGTGGGGTCGATCGACAAGGTCAATATCCCGATGAACTCCAACGCCAAGGTGGCTGCAATCAGTCCGCAGGGCGACTACCTGCTCCTGACCGATTGCACCAACAAAGGGTTGGCTAAATTTGATCTTCGCACGAATGCAACGACCACGCTGAGCAATGCTCAAAGCGCGGGTTATGATGTAAAAATCTCTCAAGACGGCCAGACGGTAGTTTACCGCGAGGCCACGTTCACTGCCGACCACCTTCGTCACGTGGCATTGCAGGCAACCAATGTGAGCACAGGCTCGAGCCAGCAGCTTTTAGCTCCCACACGCAACCTTCAAGGCGTTGCTGTCGAGGGGGCTACAGCAGCATTTGTCAACAAGGGCAAAATGAGGGCCAAAGGCCTAAACGCTACCAAGGCCGACGTGAGCGCCCCTGTGCTTTCCATCAGCAACAGGCAGCTCATGATTACCAAGAACGGTAAAACAAGCGTGTTCTCTCCAAACGGCACCGACAAAAGCTACATCTGGGAGTCGGTTTCTCCCGATGGCTCCAAGGCACTTTACTTTGTCATGGGCCACGGCACCTATGTGTGCAACATCGACGGCACTGGCTTAAAGAAAATTGGCAACATGCGTGCTCCCAAGTGGTGGGACAACAACACCATCGTGGGCATGATGGACTATGACGACGGCGAAGCAGTATATGCTTCTACTATCGTGGCTGCCGACCTCAATGGCAACAAGCAGACCCTCACCGATGGGTCGCAAATCGCCATGTATCCCGAGGTTTCTCCTGCATCGGGCAAAATTGCCTTCTCAACACCTGCAGGCGAAGCTTATATTATCAATGTTACTAAATGATTACAGCTATGAAGAAATTTATTTTACTCATTTCGGCTGCAATCATTGCAGCTGGCGCAATGCAGGCTAAGACTGCCGACGAACTGCGCGTTTACCTCAATCCAGGCCATGGCAGCTGGGGTCCTAACGACCGCCCGATGGCTACCATCCCCTATCCCAACCTGCCCGAGACAGGCATGCCCGACACTTGCGGTTTCTACGAGACCAACACCAACTTGTGGAAAATCCTGCGCATGGGCAAGGCCCTTGAAAACATGGGCGTGAAGCATGAAAACATCATGTACTCGCGTGTGCAAAACGGCCCGTATCCCTATACAAAGGACAATTACGATCCCGATGAAATCTACAACCGTCCGCTCTCGGCAATATGCCGCGAGGTTGATGCCAACAACATGGACATCTTTGTTTCAATTCACTCCAACGCTGCCAGCGATGGCACCACAACCAACTATCCCCTGTTCCTGTATCGCGGCAGCGATGGCGAGAATGGCGACTCGGTAGCCGGAAGCCGCAACATGTGCTTGAGCACCTGGGGCCCTCACTACATGGACGAGCTTGACCCGCAGAGCTATTACAGCCGCACCAGCTCCAACGTGCGCGGCGACATCTCCTTCTACGGCAGCTCCTACACGACTACAACCAGCAAAGGCACCTTCCGTGGCTACCTGGGCGTATTGCGCCATGGCACTCCAGGCTTCCTGATGGAAGGCTACTTCCACACCTATCAGCCAGCACGCCACCGTGCCCTCAACAAGGACTACTGCGGTCAGGAAGGCATACGCACAGCTCGCGGTGTGGCTGCTTATTTCGGTCTCAAAGGCGAGACGACCGGCTATATCATGGGCACAGTGAAAGACCTGCACGAGAAGATCGTGAACAGCCTCTTCCACTATGCACCCAACACCAACGACCAGTGGCTGCCTATCAACGGTGCAAAAGTCACCCTCTACAAGGGCAGCACTGCAGTGAAGACCTACGATGTAGACACACTCTACAACGGCATCTTCGTGTTTGAAAACCTCGAGCCTGGCACCTACACCCTGCGTGCAACTGCAAGTGGCTACAAGGAGCAAGGCACCTACACCGAGTCGACAGTCAACGACGAGTACAAGGACCTCGTTGCTACAAGTATGGGCGACTACACTGTCACGGCCAACGCTACCACCTATGCTAAGCTGTATCTTGAGTCACAGTCCTACGTACCTCCCACAGTTACCTATGAGAACTATCCCGACCCCGTGCAACCTGCCTATCTCAAGCTCCCCGACAGCTTCAAGTTTGGCGAAGCCAAGAGCGGCAACTTGAAGATGGCGGGTACTGTGAAACGCGCAATCGTGCGTGGCGACTCGACAGTGATTCTCACCAACGAGGGCACCACGCCTCACCTGTACCTGGTCAACAACACTACCAAGAGTGTTGTGAAGGAGCTCAGCACCCAGGGCATCACAGCAGTCGATGCTGAGAATGCTGGCGACTACAGCGCTCTCAACGACATTGCCTTCACTGCCGACGGCCAACTCGTGGGCGTGAACAGTGTGCTCTGCCAGTACTCTGATGCACAGGTCGACGCAGGTTACAAGCGTGGCACCGTGCGTTTCTACAAGTGGGCATCGCTCGACGCCGACCCCGCACTGTGGCAAACTACGCAGAGCTCGACCAACTTCTATCGTGCAATCATGGGACGTGGCCTTGGCGTGAGCGGCCCGGCCGACGACTGCAAGCTCATCACCACGGGCACCACTACCGGCACATCTACAGGTAGCCGCATGCTCGTGGTCTCGATCAACGACAATGTGATTACCAGCACGGTATTCACCGAGAACACCATCACCAACGGCAACTTCAGCACCATCAAGAACGGTGTGAACAAGCAACTGGTGGTTTCGCCCTACAACGACGGCAACTTTGTGATCGACGGAGAGAGCTGCCTGCCACAAGAGTTCACTCCTGCTGCTACCAACAACACCAACAGCACCATCAACTCAATTCTCAACGACACCACTGTGGGCAAGGCTGCTACAGGCATTCAATTCTTCAAGTATGCCAAGCATGCACTCATGGTGACTCCTGCCGTTGACGGCAACAATGTGATTGGCCTGAAACTCTACAATGTGGACGGCGGCCTCGACAAGGCCACTCTGCTGGGCACTGCAACCATCGCAGCTGCCAATGCAGCCACACTGCCCGTTGTAGCCTCGGGTGCTGCCGTCAAGGGCGAGGATATCAACCTCTACCTGTTTGCCGACACCACGATGTATTCCTTCTCAACCAGCGATGTTGAGCAGCCTCTCGCCAAGGGTGTGTTTGCCTACGCGCTGTCTTCGACCGAGAGCAACGACAGCTATAAGCTCACTTACAGCCTGACCGATGCCTCGAGCGATGTGAACATTGTGCTCACTCCTGCCAATGCCGACGAGCAACCCATCACTATCCCGATGGGCAGCCAGGAGAAAGGCACCTACACTTGCACAGTCGACAAGTCGCAACTTGCGCTGAATGTGAAATACAACTGGAACGTAGATGTTCAAAACAAGGCTATCCCCACAGTGAAGACCTTCTTCACCTCGACCAACAATACGGCTCGTGGCGTGGCCATCGACCTCAACCCCGAGAGCCAGCAATTTGGCAACATCTACATCTCTGATCCTTACGGAACCAAGGGCATCTACTTCTATGCCCCCGACGGCACCCCGATGAGCACTACACCTTACATCACCGATGTGTGGAACAGCAACACGGCTTCGCCATTCCGTCTGGCTGTAGATCCTGCCAACAGCCATGTTTATTCGGCCGACTGGAGCGATGCTCACGCCGGACTGTGGGGCTTCAACCCTGTGACTCGCGATGGCGTCTACAACTTCTTTAATGGCACTACCGAGAGCTCAGGTCGCATCTTGAATGGCGATGTTGTAGTGGGCGGCGGCACCACTGGCGCTTCCTTCTTCGGCACGGGCAACGACACCAAGCTCGTCACCTTCGTCGAGGACTACCCCACTGGCAACAATGGACAGACGCTCTGCCTCTACAACGTGGGTACCGACAGCACCTGGAACGCAGCTCCAAGCAAGACCTTCCCAACCGTTTCGAAGCTCATGGCCAACACCAATGTCAACATCTATGCCGACTCTCTCGGCATGTGGGTGGCCCAAGTGCGTGGCTCGGGCAACAACGGCGTCAACGTTCCTTCATTTGTCTATGCCGACTACGACGACAATGTGCTCTTCAACAGCGGCAATCTTGATGCCGACACGCAAGATGGCAGCTGGGGCGCTGGTCTCGTGATGAGCGCCGACCGCTCTAAACTTGCTGTGTGCACTGGCAAGCCCAACATCAATGTGTACAACATCACTTGGACTGACAACAAGCCTGCACTTGCTCTCGACTATGTGATTACCTATCCTGCCGATGCTCGTGGCCAGAACATCCTCAACCAGATGGCATTTGACTACGCCGGCAACCTCTATGTGGCCAACCGCTACCAGAGCTACGGCTTCACAATGCCTAAGGATGCCCAGGTAGTTGCTACACCTGCTGCTCAGCGCTACTATCTCATCAACACCGTCAATACCGGCGTCAACGACGTGACTGCCGCCAAGACTGTGAAGAATGTGCAATATGTGAACGCAGCTGGCATGATAAGCAATAAGCCATTTGAGGGTGTGAACATCGTGATCACCAACTACACCGATGGCACCAAGAGCGTGAAGAAAGTAATGAAATAGTCTTAAATAGAGATTCCATACTTTTATTTGGGTCGTGGCAGCAATGTCCACGACCCATTTTTATAATACGACGAGGGTAACAGGGAAAATAGGATGAATTAACTGTTGCTGAATTCCAAATAATTAACTACTTTTGCATGTTTAATAACAATGTTATGTAGCAGATGATCAAAAAAAGCACGCTCGAAAAAATTGTAAACGAGGATTTGGCTGCAATATGGACGATTCTCACCCCCGAGGAGAAACACATTGTCGCAAACAATTTCAACGTACACACATTCAGTAAAAATCAAATCATATATGCCGAAAAAGACGAACCCATCTACTTGTGGTGCTTGCTTAAAGGCAAGGTCAAGCTCTTCAAAGACGGCATAGGCGGACGCCAGCAGATATTGCGTCTTTACCGCCCCATACAATATTTTGGCTATCGCGCTTACTTTGCCGAGGAGCCCTATGTGTCGAGCGCCGCAGCATTTGAACCATCTACTGTGGGTACCATTCCCATGCAGGTCGTGAAGGAAATCATCGACAGCAACACGGGACTGGCATGGTTTTTCATTCATGAGCTGTCGAAGCACCTGGGCGGCTCCGACACACGTATAGTGAACCTCACCCAAAAGCACATACGCGGCCGTCTTGCCGAGGCACTCACGGTGCTCATCGACAACTACGGCTACGAAGACGACGGCGAGACGCTCAAGATTTACATGGCTCGAGAAGACCTGGCCAACCTGTCGAACATGACAACAAGCAATGCCATACGCACCCTGTCGACATTTGCCCAAAAGAAAATCATCACTGTCGACGGCCGCCGCATCAAGATCATCAATGAGCCAGAACTGCGCCAAATAAGCAAATTTGGTTAAACGATCCAATCGTTCAATCATCATCAGTAACCAATGATTATAGCTCAAGCAAAAAGAAAAGAAAACATTGCCGAGTACTTGCTGTACATGTGGCAGGTGGAAGACACGATACGTGCCTATCACTTTGATATCGACGAAATCGACAAAAACATCATTTCGCGATTCCAGGTCGACGACGAAACAAAGGCTAAGATTAAAGACTGGTATGAGAACTTGATAAAGATGATGGAGCTTGAGCACGTGAAAGAGAAGGGACACCTCCAAATCAACAAAAACGTGCTCATCACTCTTACCGACCTGCACCTTCAATTGCTCAAGTCGCCCAAATATCCACAATATGCAGCACAGTACTATCAAACACTCCCTTTCATTGTGGAATTGCGGGCAAAAACCCCCGAAGCCCAACGCGTGGGTGAACTCGAGACCTGCTTCAATGCTCTCTACGGGGTGCTCATGCTCAAGTTGCAAGGCAAAAAAATAGGCAATGCCACGCAGACTGCTATCAACAACATTTCATATTTTATCGGGTTGCTGGCTGCCCTCTACAAGAAGAATGAGGAAAAGCCTTTGCTCGATGATGACATTTACTAACACTCACGCGCTATGTCAAAACATATATTAGTCACAGGCGCCAACGGCCAACTTGGCAACGAGATGAGAAACATTCTGACCCGCCGAGAGGATGTTGTCGCCTATTTCACCGACGTCAACGAGCTCGACATCACTTCTAAAGGCGATGTAGATTCGTTCTTCGACAATCACCCAGTTGACTATTTGGTGAACTGTGCGGCCTACACCGCTGTCGACAAAGCCGAAGACGCCCCCGAGCTGTGTGCAAGGCTCAACGCCCATGCCGTGGCCTTGCTTGCCGAAGCTGCCCACAATCATGGTGCCAAGATGGTGCAAATTTCTACCGACTACGTATTCAATGGAGAGAACTTCAGGCCTTACCGCGAGGACGACGCGACATGCCCCGTCTCGGTGTACGGCGATACAAAGCTCAAAGGAGAGAAACAACTCCTGGAGATTGCCCCCGACAGTGTAATACTGCGCACAGCGTGGCTGTATTCTCCCTACGGGCACAATTTTGTGAAAACGATGATCAATTTAGGCCATGAAAAAAAGCAGCTCAAGGTGATTTTTGACCAAGTGGGGACTCCCACCTATGCCAAGGACCTGGCCGCAGCAGTCATGATCGTCATTGACGCTCCCGCATGGCACAGCGGCATCTACCACTTCAGCGACGAGGGAGCTATCTCATGGTATGATTTTGCCCAGGCCATACACCGCCTGGCAGGTATCGAAACCTGCACAGTACTGCCCTGCCGCACCCAGGAGTACCCCACACGCGCTCACCGTCCTCACTACAGCGTGCTCGACAAGAGCAAGTTTAAAGCAACATTCAACACAGTAATTCCCTACTGGGTCGACAGCCTTGCCCACTGCATCGCACGCATCACAACTCATAACGAATAATCACATCTAACAATACAATACACAGTGGCCAATTTAACTGACGAAATCAAGAAACGACGCACATTTGCCATCATCTCGCACCCCGATGCCGGTAAAACGACACTTACCGAGAAGTTGCTACTCTTTGGCGGTGCAATACATGTAGCCGGTGCAGTCAAGTCCAACAAGATAAAGAAAACAGCGACAAGCGACTGGATGGAGATCGAAAAGCAACGCGGCATCTCGGTGGCAACATCGGTCATGGGCTTTGAATATGAAGGATTCAAAATCAATATTCTCGACACTCCAGGCCACCAGGACTTTGCCGAAGACACATTCAGAACACTCACAGCTGTCGACAGCGTGATCATTGTGATCGACGCTGCCAAGGGTGTTGAGCAACAAACAAGGAGACTAATGGAGGTGTGCCGCATGCGCAACACTCCCGTCATTATCTTTGTAAACAAAATGGACCGCGAGGGGCGCGACCCGTTCGACATTCTCGACGAACTCGAAAACGAGCTCAAGATCAAGGTGCGCCCGTTGAGCTGGCCCATCAACATGGGGGCAAAATTTAAAGGCGTGTACAACATTTATGAGCATGACTTGAGCCTGTTTAAGCCCGACAAGCAACATGTGACTGAACGCATGGAAATCAAAGACATCAACGACCCTCACATCGATGAGGTGGTGGGCAAAGACGATGCCCAAAAGCTGCGTGACGACATCGAGCTCATCGACGGTGTGTACCCCCCCTTCGACGAACTCGACTATCTCGACGGCCACTTGGCTCCAGTATTCTTCGGCTCGGCGCTCAACACCTTTGGCGTGAAAGAATTGCTCGACTGCTTCATCCACATTGCCCCCTCGCCTCAGCCCACACAGGCCGTAGAGCGTGTGGTGGAACCTGGCGAAGAGAAGTTCACGGGCTTTGTGTTTAAGATACAAGCCAACATGGACCCCAACCACCGCAGCTGTATTGCCTTTGTGAAAGTGTGCTCGGGAGTGTTTCACCGCAATCAATACTACTATCACGTGCGCAGCGACAAGCAGATGCGCTTCACCGCCCCCACCGCTTTCATGGCACAGAAAAAAGAAATCATCGACGAGGTGTATCCCGGCGATGTCGTGGGTCTGCCCGACAACGGAGTGTTCAAGATAGGCGACACGCTCACCGAGGGTGAAAAAATTCACTTCAAGGGGCTGCCCAGCTTCTCGCCCGAGATGTTCAAGTATATTGAGAATACCGACCCGATGAAGACCAAGCAGCTCAACAAGGGCATCGAGCAGCTCATGGACGAAGGCGTGGCCCAGCTCTTTGTGAACCAGTTCAACAATCGCAAAATCATAGGCACCGTGGGGCAACTGCAATTTGAAGTGATACAGTACAGATTGCTGCACGAGTATGGAGCAAGCTGCCGTTGGGAACCCGTGCACCTGTACAAAGCCTGCTGGATAGAGAGCGACGACGATGAGGCCCTCGAGGCATTCAAGCGCCGCAAGCACCAGTTCATGGCACTTGACCGCGAAGGGCGTGATGTGTTTCTGGCCGACAGCAGCTATGTGCTGTCGATTGCGCAGCAGGACTTCCCCAAGATCAAATTCCACTTCACATCAGAATTTTAATAATTATGCTTGCGAGTATTCTCGTTTTAAATTAACTTTGCTCGTTCTTTAAATTTAAGAAAAACATGAATTCTGACATTTTAAAAGAATTATACAAGAATGTAGTGGGCACTTACCCCGTCGAGGTGATTGAGATGCCCGCATCGGGCTCCAACCGCCGATACTTCAGGCTCAAGGGTCAACGCTCAATCATAGGCGTGCTGGGAGAAATCAAGGAAGAAAACGAGGCTTTCCTCTACATGGACAAGCACTTCGTCGGCAAAGGGTTGCCAGTGCCCAAAGTTCTGGAAGCAAGCGACGACCACATGGCCTATATACAAGAGGACTTGGGCGACACCATATTGTTCAATTTCATGGAAAAGGGGCGCAAGACCCGTGTGTTCAGCGAAGACGAGAAGCAAATGCTCGCCAAGACCATCAAGGCATTGTGCAAGTTCCAATTTGTGGGTGCACAAGACATGGACTTCTCCCACTGCTACCCAGCCAGTGCTTTTGACGCGAGAAGCATATTTTGGGATTTGAACTATTTCAAATATTGTTTTTTGAAAGCCACCGGGCTGGAGTTTAACGAGGGGCAGCTCGAAGACGACTTCCACAAGCTGTGCGATGTGTTGCTGCGCAGTGGCAACTCCACCTTCATGTATCGCGATTTCCAATCGAGAAACGTGATGATAAAAGACGGAGAGCCGTGGTTCATCGACTTTCAAGGTGGCCGCAAGGGGCCTTTCTTCTACGATGTGGCATCGTTCTTGTGGCAGGCCAAAGCCAACTTCCCGCAAAGCCTGCGAGAGGAGCTCATACAAGTATATATCGAGGAATTAAAACAATACATGACTGTCGACACCGAGGCTTTCCACCGCCAGTTGCGGCATTTTGTCCTCTTCCGCACGTTACAGGTGCTGGGTGCCTATGGCTTCAGAGGTTACTTCGAGAAAAAGCCTCATTTCATGCAGAGCGTGCCGTTTGCAATCAACAACCTGCGCGAACTGCTCAAGCACCCCTACGAAGAATACCCCTATCTCAACCAAGTGCTCAACAATCTTGTAAACATGTCGCAATTTACCGACGAGATACAAAAACACATGCTCACGGTGAAAGTCATGAGTTTTGCCTACAAGAAAGGCATCCCCAACGATGCCTCGGGCAATGGCGGCGGCTATGTGTTTGATTGCCGCGCATGCAACAACCCAGGCAAGTACGACCGCTACAAGCCCTATATAGGCCTCGACGAACCTGTAATAAAGTTTCTGGAAGACGACGGCGAGATTCTCACCTTCCTCGACCATTGCTATGCACTTGTCGACGCATCGGTAAAGCGCTATATCGAGCGGCGCTTCACCAACCTGATGGTGTGTTTTGGCTGCACGGGTGGCCAGCACCGATCGGTGTACTGCGCCCAGCACATGGCCGAGCACATACACAAGAAATTCAACGTGAAAGTAGAGCTCGTGCATCGCGAGCAGAATATAGAGCAGGTGTTCAGCCCTGCCCAAAAATGAATTGCACCCCCCCATGAAAGCAATGATTTTTGCCGCAGGTTTGGGTACACGCCTGCGGCCACTCACCAACGACCGCCCCAAGGCACTTGTGACCGTAGGCGGCAAGACCATGCTTGAGCGAGTAATCACTCACATAGCCGAGTCGGGCTTTGACGACATCACAATCAACATACACCATTTTGGCGACAAGATTGTGAAATTTCTTGAAGAAAAGAGCAATTTTGGGCTCAACATTCACATCAGCGACGAGCGCGACTTGCTGCTCGACACTGGCGGCGGCCTGCTCAAGGCAAGAAAATTTCTGGAAGGCGAAGATGAGCCCTTTTTGGTTCACAATGCCGACATTCTGACCGATATCGACCTCAAGGCAATGTACGACTATGCCAAGCAGAGCGATACCCTATCGACCATTCTCGTGAAGCCCCGTGTCACACAACGGTACCTGCTGTTTGACAACACCAACCAGTTGCGGGGGTGGATCAACAAGAAAACAGGTGAAACCAAGCCCAAAGGTTTCAACTACAAGCCAGGAGAGTACAACGAGCTGGCATTTGGAGGCATTCACATGATTTCGCCCAAAATTTTCCCTCTGCTTGAGGACTATGCACGCGGAGAACGTGTGTTTTCAATCACCCCCTTCTATGTTGACGAGTGCGGCAAGCATGCCATTCACGGCTATCAACCCAAAGAAGACTACACCTGGCTTGATGTGGGTAAGCCCGATACACTTGCACAAGCCGAAAGCCTGTTTAACCTACATTGCAGCGGATGATTGCTAATTCCAATTAGAAGTGCAAAACTCTGTGGTGCATTAACCCATGAAAAACACCGCGGAGGTTTGCCTTGCGGCTGGGGG
>SAMEA3663095__coassemble_775_pt1 | contig 81488 bp, 73 predicted proteins | sample SAMEA3663095__metabat2_high_PE_002 | metagenome-assembled genome bin SAMEA3663095 (sample SAMEA3663095) | pig gut metagenome | biome: pig gut; feature: pig-associated habitat; material: faeces | place: France | collected 2012 | reverse complement strand
GGTCTACCGAGGCAAGAGCGGGAATGTAGTCGGCTTGCTTGCCCACTTGTGCATATGGACGGATGTCCATGTAAATATTCTCAAGTATTTGATGATAGTTCATGTCGAGGCAGATATTGAAATGTTTTCTTTTATTCATGCTTCTGGAATAATACCTTATTTATATATAGCGAAATAACACTGTTGCCAACAGAAGCAGAAAGATGGTCAGTGTCTCGGTATTTCATATTTGTTTCTGTTTGCTAAATTGGAATTTACTTGATTGAAATCACCTGATACATAAACATTACCTGACAAGTCTGAACCCCCAGTGCATAGTATTCAACTGTCCGAATACAGGAACCCAAAATGCACCTAACATTTCAGTGTAGCGAGACATGGAAATATCGCCCATGTCGAAAGTGTCTGTCCATCCAAAATCATGAAGGATTTCCCTGACTCCATCCTTTGCATTGCTATCGTTGCCGCAATAGAATCCTGTCGCAGGTTCTGATAACTCATTGGGGTTGGTCATCATCACACTTCCTTTGCTGATGACAAGCTCATCGCCGCGTTCCAGGGCAATCATCAGCTGTTTCCACAACTGACGGCTCTTCTCGTCAGCATCGTTCTCTACGACGATCTTCACACAGCCATACTCCTGCATCCACTGTCGGTCTTCCTCCAGTTTGTCATAGTGGGCGGCTGCCATGATGTAACCTATCTTTGCCATAATCAATATGTTGTTGGTTGTTGCAATTATGGTCGGATGGCCTTATTCTGTTATTTCAACTGCAAAGGTATGAAAATTTCTTGGATTGCAAATCATACTAATCATACTATTATACTTTTTTTTATAAAAACCCATTGTTACAGCTAAAACGCCATGATCAATAAATAATCATACTTTTTAAGTATGATGTATAAAATACCATAAAGTTTAAATCAGACTGACACAACTTATGATTATTATTCGTATCATTGCACCGCAATTTAATCATATACGCCCATGAAAGAAAGACCGCAAACTATTGCTGTCCGATAAAACTTCAGATTTACAATTTCCCCCTCTGTAACTTGCTGTAAATGAGTTATCGACTTCTGATTTTCTAAATTGCCCCCCTCATGTCTCCAAATAAGGTGTTCGCCCAAGATTCGTCAAGAATCTTTCGCCTCTTTTCGACGACTCTGACCCACTGTGCTTCCGGCACATTAAGAAAATCGTAGAGACCGATGTAGGAGTTTATCATAAACAACGGGGGCTCTCTTGACCGAGCCCCCGTTGTTGTATACTGCGACGTTGCTGTGCGCGCGCTATCGCGAGCCCTGCCCGTCAGTAAGTGTCGACGTAGTCATCATCGTCGTAGGTCTGAATGGGATCCATTGTACACAAAATCTCGATAAAGGTCAATGCAGGAATGTCGTGCTCATGCGCTGTGTAGAACAAACCATCGCCCTGGGTGGCATTTTTGAAGCCGAAGTTGAAAAACCCCTTGGTACTGTCTACATCCGACTGCACATAAAACCCTATGGGCGATGAAGCAAAACGGTCTTTCAAGTCGGCCGAAGAATCGTAAAAGCTGCCTTCCACCAACTCGTGGTCGAGACGGGTCACACACACAGTCGAGCCTTCGGCCCACACAAGAACGGGCATGCCCTGGTAGTTGAAAAGATGCTTGCCGTCTTTCAGCATGTCGGGCTGTCCCATCTCATCGGCAAATTTCACAATAGACTTCACCACAAGCTGGGGATGTGTCGACTTGAATGCAATGGCCATGTTCCAGTCGTCGATAAAAGTGGCATCGCTGTCGCCAGCAAGGAAGCTTGGAGCCATGGCAAAAGCTATGGGACCATCGATCGACCTCACAATGCCCCGCACATCGAGTTTGTCCATCGAGGGCAAGTTGCTCAACAGGTTGATGCTCTTCCTTATTTGATCAAGCTGTACAAACTTCTCACCCTTCACACTCACCGAGAAGAGGTATTTCATCGAGCTGGGAATACCCTTGAGAAACTCATTGTCGGGCTTGGCAAGTGTTGCACTCAACAAGGTGACATAGTCGCTGTGGGCATCGGCCTTGATTTGCGCAGTGCAACTGGCGCCATTATCCTCAAATTTCATTCCCATCACAAAGGCCTTGATATCAGAGTCGGTAATAATCGACAAGAATGGATATTGCTGCATGGCATTCTTGAAACTGGGTATTGCCTGCAACATAGCATTCAAGCCCTTTATGTCGAAGTAGGCATTGATGTCGTTGTCACGGTCGATACAATCTTTTATGTCGTCGACATCACGAATGCTGCGCTGCGTCTTGCTGAAGATGAGCCTTGCTGCATCGGTGCGCGCTTTCTCGTCGGACACATAGTTGTCACGACCTATCAGAAGCACATCGTCGTCGATGACAAACGAGTAGGCCTGATAACCTAAGTAATCCACATCGTCAACTTGCTTGAATTTACCGCCAGTGCGATATTCCAAAAGTTGCTTGGCCACATCGGCATCGTCGAGTGTAGCCAGACACACATACCTAAAAGTACCCTGGCTGTAGAAGAAATACACATTGTCGCCAAAATCCAGTCCCGATTTGGGCAGGTCGCTCATCACTTCGCTCATGAGCGATCCGTCGTGCTTGTCGATGATGCTTTTGAGCTGGTCAGGTAAAACACAGTCACCACCCTTGTCGAGCTTCGCTTTTTTGATGAAATTAGGCACCTTGATGCATATTACACCTGTGGCGTTGCTTGGAATCATCTTCTCCATGTTTCGGTTGTCGCTGCAAGATGTTGCAACCAAAAGTATCAGTACTCCTAATAGTATTTTAATGACAGAATTCATCGTTGTGTTAATTTATGTTGAATTGTCGCTGCAAAGTTAGCACTATTATTTAATAAAGCGCAAAAAACATTACACAATTGAGTGTAAATTTTACATGTGATTCATTGTGAATTTGACAGAATTTCTTAAATTTGGCCTGATTAAAGTAACAACAAAACGGTCTTACAATATTTTCATCATGAATGACATTTCCGACATATTAAGGACTCTGCTTGATCAGTTGAGCATTGCAAGCAAGGTCGATGCAGAATTCGCCAACATGCTTGAGTGTGACGACACGTTGAAAGGCGACTATGAAGAGTGGTGCGAAGCCAATGGATATGATTTAAAAACAGGGTACAAAGATTATATCGACGAGCTCATCGACTCACGTGACTCGATATGGGAAAATTTAAATGAATAACATAAATAAAGACATCAATCTACCTGCCGAATGGGTGGCACAAGATGCCATTCTCATTGCGTGGCCCCATGCCGCAACCGACTGGGACTACATCCTGGAAGAAACCGTAGCATGCTACAAGCAAATAGCCAGGCACATCCTGGATTGTGAGGACTTAATTGTGGTTACACCCGACGTGGAGCAGGCAAAGGCCGACATGGCAAGCATAATGGCCCATGCACCACACCAGGTGCACTTCTATTGCATCGACACCAACGACACATGGGCCCGTGACTTTGGACCCGTGACCGTGAGTGTCGACGGGCACACGACAGCCATCGACTTCAAGTTTAACGCCTGGGGCATGAAATATGCCGCCGACAAAGACAATCAAATTGTGCGGCAGCTTGACGCACACCATATTTTCAACCAGCCGGTAGTAGACTGCCACGACTTCGTGCTTGAAGGAGGCTCAATAGAGAGCGATGGCAACGGCACATTGATGACAACCACAAGCTGCCTGCTTGCCTGCAACCGCAACGAGAAAATGCAGCTGCCCGACATCGAGCAGTATCTGAAAGCCACTCTCGGCGCCAAGCACATCATCTGGCTCAAGCACGGCATGGTTGCAGGCGACGACACCGACGGGCACATCGACACGCTTGCAAGGTTTGCCCCTGGCAATGTCATCGTGTACAACGGCACTGGAGACCAGCATGATGCCCAGGCACGCAGTCTCGACGAGATGAAAAAAGAGCTGGCAGCAGCCCGCAACAGCGAGGGACAACCCTATCGGCTTGTTGAGTTGCCCCTTCCGCGCCCCATTTATGACGAGAAAGGCTGCCGTCTGCCTGCCACCTATGCCAATTTTCTGGTTACCAACGGGCAGGTACTTGTGCCCACCTACAACCAAGAAGACATCGACACCAAAGCTCTCGAAACATTACAGCAAGCCTTCCCCGGCCGCACAGCTACAGGTATCGATTGCACCTCACTCATCAAGCAACACGGGTCGCTGCATTGCGTGACGATGCAGATTCCGCACAACACATTGAAATTATGAAATTAGGTATCATACAACAACACAACATTGCCGACGTTGACAGCAACCGCAAGCGTTTAATCGAAAAGATAGAAAAACTGGCAGCAGCAGGGGCCGAACTCATTGTATTGCAAGAGCTTCACAACTCTCTTTACTTTTGCCAAACCGAAGATGTGAACTGCTTCGACCTGGCCGAGCCCATACCAGGCTGCAGCACCCAGGCCTACTCGGCCGTGGCACGGCGATGCCACATCGTGCTGGTCACCTCTCTGTTTGAGAAGAGAGCCGCAGGACTGTATCACAACACTGCTGTAGTGTTTGAAAAAGACGGAAGCATAGCAGGCATGTATCGAAAAATGCACATCCCCGACGACCCTGCCTACTACGAAAAATTCTATTTCACCCCCGGCGACTTAGGATTCACCCCCATCGACACATCGGTGGGCCGACTGGGTGTGATGGTGTGCTGGGACCAGTGGTATCCCGAGGCAGCACGCCTCATGGCAATGAAAGGTGCCGAGATGCTCATCTACCCCACCGCCATAGGCTATGAAAGCAGCGACCCCGTCGAAGAGCAGCAGCGGCAGCGAGAGGCTTGGATCACCGTGCAACGTGGCCATGCCGTGGCCAACGGCATCCCTCTTGTAGCCGTCAATCGCGTGGGGCATGAAGAAGACCCCTCGCATGCCACCCATGGCATAGATTTCTGGGGCAGCAGTTTCATTGCAGGGCCACAGGGCGAATTGCTGTATCAAGCTCCCCAAGACCAGGAAACCGAACAAGTGATCGACATCGACATGAAACGATGCGAAAACGTGAGGCGCTGGTGGCCATTCCTGAGAGACCGCCGTTGTGAAGCCTACGGCGGCATCACGAGCCGCTATCTCGACTAAAAGGCAAAATGCAGACTCACGCGCAGTCCCTGCCTGTCGACGCCCTTCACATTGCGGTAAGTCAACCGCCACACCCAGTCGACACGCAGAAAGGTGAGGATATTGTCGAGCCCAACGCCAATTTCCATGTAGGGCTTTGACCCAAGCCCTACTGTGTGAGCACGCTCGGGAAACCGGTACAAGTCTTGATTAAGCACAGGGTCGTTTTTCTTCAGCAGCGAGCCGTAAATGCCACGGAACGACACCACCTCGCGCAGTTTCAACCGCTTGAGCAACGGCACATAATTCATGATAGCTCCATTCATCCAATAGGTCACATCCCACTGCAAGTTTTGGTCGGTGACATATTCCATGGCATTGAGCAGCGAGAAACTTTCGGGCTGTATCGTGTAGGTGATATTGGCATTGGGATACAACAATTCAGGATAAGGCACGCGGCTCCATATTTTGGCTCCCTTCAGAATAATATCGGTATACCCCCAAGCCGAAAACCAAAAACGCTTCTGCAAGCCTATCTCGGTTTTGTTGATTTCAAAGTTGTTACCCACAAAATGCTTGGGCATGTAGGTGTGCTTCAATGTGACAATGGGGTTGTCGATATTGATGGGAAAGCGATAGCTGCGCGTCTGGTAGAACTTTTCTCCAGGAGCATAGCGCAAGGTCACGCTGAATCCGGCCTCGTGATAATGGGCAAAACTGCGACCATTGCCATCAACGAAAGGAAGCAAGTGGCTTGCTTCATGCATGTCGTGTTCAATCGCGGCTGCCACCGAAAAGCCGTTGGGCAGTTCCAGCTTGTATTCGAGCTGATTCAGGCGCAGATAGTTGATTTTGTCATCACGATGACGTCGTATCATCAACACTGCATTGTCTTGACTGGTGTACAGATAGTTCTGACCTATTTTGTCGAGATCATAGGAAGTGGTGAACTTGATAGAATGTATGGGAAACTCCATGCTGTGATACCGCTTCTTGTTGAAGGAATACTCAAGATTGAAGCTGTATTTCACCTTTTTATCCTTGAAACCGTAGGCCACATGCCACCTGCTGAACCAGTGAGGGTTGAGATGGGCCGTCGTCATGCCGCCCACACGCATGCGGAAGCCCTCAAGCTCATTGCTATTGATAAAAGTGTTGAGTGCACCGAAGTCAAACTTACTGGGATTTCCCGTTGCAACATAGCCCTGGGCCAGCGTAGTGATGCATTTTTCGCCCCAATAGAAAAGTTTGGAGCTGCGCAATTTCTTCATCAAGGCATGCATGTAGCCCTCGTCGTGCTTGATGCCAGCCGGCCGGGCAGCGACCCAGAAGGCCTTGTCGTGACGATCGGCTCCATGAGCCACGATCTGCTCGCCGCCCATGTCAAAGATGGCCATGTCACGAGGCTGAGCTGTAGAAAAATTGGAATAAAAGGTGTTACGACGCGCATAGAGCCCTTGTGTGTTGGTCAACACCTTAAACTCGATGGTGACATCGTCGTGTGTCTTGTGGCGGCACCCGTCATCGCCTTTCACAAACTCTTGAGTCACATACACGTGCTCCACATAGTTCAAATTGATGCGACGAGGTATGTTCATCGACAGTTTTTTGAGAAACATCGACGTGTCGTCGACAGCAAAATACATGCGGCCGATAAATCCAAACGACTCGGTGTTGAAGGGCACAAAATCGAGTTCAACACATTTCACACCTTCAACATCAACCGTGTCGACAAGGTAATACTTGTAGAAATTTGGGCCTATCTTAGACAGAGGGCTTACAAAGCGGTTCTGCATGAAATTGATGTCGTTGCCATAGATGTTGATTTCGCGGAAAGCATCGTCCATAAATTTCTTGATGCTCATGTAGTCAAAGTCCTCGTCAAAGCCTGCATGCTGTCGCGCAGTGATGAGCTGCTTGTGAGTAGGAGGTGACTTGCGAAAATAATCGGTGCTCACGGTCTCGTTGAGCGAGACGGGCAAAATCATCTTTCCGGTGACCTCGCTTGAATCGAGGTACTCGACAGCCCCTTTGAAGGAACGCATTATCAGGTTCTTGTCGACATGCCCCAGGTCGTTGAGACCAAAAGTCATTTGCTCATATTTGTCATAACTGTAATATGGCTTTTCAAAGGGGTCCTGATCCTTCATGTGGCTGCGCACTTTCTCGATAAAGGCCACAGCCGGATTCCCTTTCTTCACATAGTGCTCGCGATGCTTTCTTATGACCACCTCGTCGAGCGTGCGTGTCGATGATTCCATATTCAAAATCACCCCACGGTCGCCTGCCTTGAGCTCAAATTCCCTGGTTTTGTAATTCACAGCCTGCACCCTTATTGTGGCCCACGCCGTGGGCACGGCAACAGTGAACTTTCCATCCACACTGCATATCACGCCCTGCCGTGTGCCCTTGACATAGACCGAGGCATAAGGAATGGGCTGATTCTCCAGGCTGTCTTTCACGATGCCCGTGATGTAGGCCGACTGGCAATAAACCTGCTGAACTATTATAATCAAGAAGAGTGCTAAACTCCAAAATCTCTTTGTCATCTAATCTTTTTAGCTGCATTTTTGGGGACACAATTGGCCCAAAAGAAGTAAATTTGCAATGAAACGCAAAGTTAGGCAATTTATGCGTTTCATCATGCGTCGAGAAGCGACGATTATTGGCAATTTATTGTTTTTTTACAGAAAATGGCAACCGAGATCGAACACAAGTATTTGGTCACCGACTACTCCTATCAATCGATGGCAACCGAAAGTCACGAGATTGTGCAAGGCTACATCTCAAGAGAGAGCGGTCGCACAGTGCGCGTGCGCACAGTCGACAACACAGCTTTTCTCACCATCAAGGGAGCATGCAAAGGCATGTCGCGCCCTGAGTTTGAATACAATATTCCCATTGATGACGCCCGGCAACTGCTCAAGTTGTGCCCAGGCCCTGTCATCATCAAGACACGCTCGATTGTGATTTATGAAGGCGAAAGGTGGGAAATCGACACCTTCCACGGCCAGCTCGAAGGCCTGGTCACCGCCGAGCTTGAAGTGCCTAACGAGAATCACACCTTCAACCTGCCTCCCTTTGTGGGCAGGGAGGTGACCGGCGACCATCGGTTTGCCAACAGCCAGCTCACCACCTACGATGCACTAAAACCGGCGCTCTAAAGCCACTACATTCTCGACGTGCTGCGTGTGGGGAAACATGTCGACAGGCTGAATCTCCACCACCTTGTATTTGGCATCGAGCAGTTGCAAGTCTCTTGCCTGAGTGGCCGGATTGCAACTCACATAGACCATGCGCTTGGGCTCGGCATTCAAGATCACATTCACTACATCTTGATGCATGCCGGCACGAGGTGGGTCTATAATCATCACATCGGGCACACCGTGCTGAGCAATAAAGTCGTCGGTGAGCACATCTTTCATGTCGCCCGCCACAAAGTAGGTATTGTCGATGCCATTTACCTCACTGTTGAGCTTAGCATCGGCAATTGCCTCAGGCACATACTCGATGCCAATCACCTTGCGCGCCTGTCGCGACACAAAGTTGGCTATGGTGCCCGTGCCCGTATAGAGATCATAGACGAGCTCGTCGCCTGCGAGCCGTGCCATGCGGCGAGCCACCTTGTAGAGCTCGTAGGCCTGTCGTGAATTGGTTTGATAAAACGACTTGGGGCCGACTCTGAACTTGAGACCCTCCATTTCCTCCTCGATATACTCCTTACCGTAATCAAGCACAAAAGTCTGGTCGCCCAGCGAGTCATTTCTCTTGGTGTTCACAACGTGCATCAAGCTGGTGATTGAAGGGAAACGCTCATGCACAGCATTCATCACATCGGCAATTGCACTGTCGTCGTGCTCGCCAAAAACGACGACAAGCATGAGCTGCCCGGTAGAGGCCACCCTAATCATCATCATGCGCATGAGACCGGTGTTGTTGCGCATGTCAAAGAAAGTGTAGCCCTTGCTCAGTGCATATTGCTTGACAAAGAGCCTCAACTGGTTGTTGATGTCATCCATGAGCCAGCACTTTTTGATGTCGAGCACCTTGTTGTAGCCATTAGGAATGTGAAAGCCCACGGCATTGCGGTCGGGGAACTGCTCCCCACTGTGCAGCTGCTCGGTAGTGAGCCATTCCTTGTCGCTAAAAGTGAACTCGAGCTTGTTGCGATAGGCCGTAGTGCATTGCGAGCCCAAGATGGGATTGACTTGAGGCAGGTCGACCTTGGCAATGCGCTCAAGTGCATCGACTACTTGCTGCTGCTTGTATTTAAGCTGATACTCATAGGGGATGTGCTGGAACTTGCAACCACCACACACCCCGAAGTGCTCGCAAAACGGCTGGATCCTTATTTCGCTCGGTTTCACGAGATTCACGATGTGACCCTCGGCAAAACTATGCTTCTTACGGTCGATTTTCACATCGGCCACATCGCCAGGTGCCCCATATGGGATAAACACCACCATATCGTTCCACCTTGCCAGGCTTTTGCCCTCGGCAGCTATCTTAGTTATTTCAAGCCCTTCAACTACAGGCAACTCTTTGCGTTTTCTACTCAATGCTTCTAATATTTTTTTTGTGCTACAAAATTAGGCAAAATTTGTGAAAATATACACTCGCACTATGGGAAACGACACATGTGTCCTGATTTTTGGGCCCTATCAACTCTACGACAGCTTGTGCATGCACAGCGACACACTTGCCGCCCAGTCACAACTGCAACAGCGACGACGACACGTCGAGCACATCTTGCAGGGAAATCTCGATGCGGCTGTCGAGCACGAGCACACGCCTCACATCGTCGACTTTGGTCAGCTTGCCGGTCAACGTGCAATAGCGGCCTCCGCACTTCTTCTTGTCGGCCACAAAGTAGGTCACAGTCAGTTGAGGGCCACAATCAATGTGCTCGCGCAGCAAGGCCAGCTTGCGGTCGAGCAACTCTCGTGCATTCTCGTCAAGACACACCTGTGTATCGGTAAATCGAGCTGCCTCGGCGATGGCCTCGTCATAACCTGTGAGCGCTGAAAAGGGGGCAAACTGTGCGGCTCTCGACAACAAGGGCATGGGCTTGTACACAGCCGATACGTGGTGAGGCAAATTGATGATATCATCGTAATCGTCGGTCATGCCTTGTGTCCTCCTATCTGCAAGTTTCGCTCACGCATGGTAGCTCCGTCCTTGAAGTTCAATCCGCTCAAGATTGCATTTTTACCGAATTTGCGCTTAATGTCGAGCACTGTCTCCTGCATTTTACGTTCCTTGGCAAGCCAGCGCTTCTGAACCGTCTTGTGGCGCACGATGGCTTCATAGTCGGTAAATAGCTCAAGCTGGGCCGGCTGGTTGTCGTGCTGTGCTGCCAACGACTCGTCGACCACATGCCCAGCCACGAGATAGAGCCGGCGCACCAGCAAGCGGGAATCGACGATGCGGTGAAACAATTGCGATGTAGCCTCTCTCAACGCCTTGGTCGAAGATGTGAGACTCTGCAGGCGCACCGCGCCATGAGCTGGCTTGGGCGCAAGGCGGCCATAGTGGTCGAAGACCACAGTACCCATGTGAGTGACTGCTCCATCCAGGGGCATGGTCAAGTTCTGACTGTCGTAGCCAATGGTGAGGCCTATATCGCAAGTCACCAAGTGCTTGGCCACCAAGTCGAGGGCCATGGCGTCGGCCATCTCGCAAGCTACCACAAGAGCCTTGTCGAAGTCGTAGGCACATTGCAGCACCTGCCCACTGCTCAACGAGTGAGCTTCGGGTTGGTAGGCCTTGATGTGAGCCATGGTGCAAGGTTCCCATCCCCAAGCATGGTCAATAAGCAACTCGGCATTGACACCGAAAAGGCGATAAAGCGTTTCTTCGTTTTCGATCGAGAAGCGAGCCAGCTTTCCCATCGTGTCGATACCCAAGCTGGCGAGCCGATTGGCGATGCCATGCCCCACACGCCAGAAACTCGTGAGTGGCTTGAAGTCCCACAATTTGCGCCTGTAGGTCATCTCGTCGAGCTCGGCAATGCGCACGCCATGCTCATCGGGTGCAATGTGCTTTGCTTCGATATCCATGGCCACCTTGCACAGGTAGAGGTTAGGGCCAATGCCCGCGGTGGCGGTGATGCCTGTGTCGCGCAACACATCGTGAATCAAGGTCTGAGCCAGCTCATGCGCCGTCATCTTGTAGGTCTCCAAGTATTGCGTAGCATCGATAAATACCTCGTCGATCGAATACACGTGAATGTCGTCGGGAGCAATATGCCTGAGATAAATCTGATAAATCCGGCTGCTGCACGCAATGTAGTGCGACATGCGGGGCGGAGCCACGATATAGTCAAGAGCCCAGTCGGGATGCTTGTCGAGCTCGGCAACAAAGGCCGATCGCCCGGTGAGACGATGCTCGGGCGATTGCTGCAAGCGTGCATAATTGATTTTCCTCACTTGCTGCACGACTTCAAACAAGCGTGCACGACCCGCTATGCCGTAGGCCTTGAGCGAGGGAGAAACAGCCAGGCATATCGTTTTCTCGGTGCGGCTGGAGTCGGCCACAACCAAGTGGGTCGTCAGCGGGTCGAGTCCACGTTCGCGGCACTCGACCGAAGCGTAAAACGACTTCAGGTCGATAGCAATGTAGGTGTGTGTGCGTTCTGTCATGATGTTTTTCTTTACATTGTATTATAAGTGCACTGCAAAGGTAATCATTTTAGGCTACCTAATGAAACGGTCTATCGTCCTCTTCGCGGCCAAAACAAGCTATCTCACGCTTCACAGCCGCAGTGCAGTATAAAAAAACGCACTACAACCGTCATTCAGAATAGGCACGCGTGATGGTGAGCCGGGGCTTGCCGTCGAGCCGTGCCGATGCACGGGTCCACAACCCATTACCGTTGAGGGTGTACTCATAGGTCCACACATAGGTCTTGCCCCTGTTTTGCGAGACAATCTGAGTGGGGAAAGCCCCGTCGTATTTCACAAACTTGAGCGACACGTCGCCTGTGGTCTCACTGCGTATCTTGCCACTACGGTAACTTGACACATGACGGCGGCCTTTGCCATCAATCTCGACACGGCCGGTGAGACGACCGGTAGCATCGTAGCTGCAACTCATGCTCGTACCGTCGCCACAGCGCACCTTGGTGATATGGCCATTGGATGTGTTGTAGGTACACTCATACTTGAATGTTTTTTTGCCCACCGATTTCGACAAGGGATAGAACCCCTTTACGGCATCATACCCGTAGGTATAGCGGGTGGTGGCCTTGGTGCGACCGTCGTACACCTGCTCGAGCAAGCCTTGCTTGTTGAACACATAACGGTTCACAAACCGTGAGCCCGAGGCATCGACAACCGTCTCCTCTACCCTGCCCGTAGCACCACCGAATCCCAGTTTTAAACTCAAGAAACGATAACTGTGGGTGGGCAAGTTGATCAAGTTGTCGTAGACGGTGAAAATCTTGTTGTCCATGTCGCGACGGTTGCTGGCAACATAGGCATCAAGCTCAGCAAGTGTCACGGTGCGCGAGAGCAATCTTGCGTCATCTACTCGCTTAAGGCTGGCACGGGCCTGCGACACGCGGTCTTCGGCACCAGGCACATACTGGTAGTCGGCTATAAACTTTTTCCAGGCAGCCGAGGTGTTGGCCTTGCACGCGTCGTCGTAGTCAAACTTCATGGCTCGCTGCTTGGCTTTGCCGACAAGGGGCGACTCGGGATAGTTGCGCAAGAACTCGCGGCAACCCGCAGCTGTCGTGCATGTGTTGTCAAACTCGAGTGCTGCCAGCTGGTTGCGCGCCTCGTTGTAGCCGGCGTCGGAGGGATCGAGCACCTCGATGAGCTTGCTGTAGGCCTCGACCGTGCCCATGCGCCTGGTGTCGGTCATGAGCTGCTTTATCACCATGCGGCGTATCATGTCGACCGAAAGCCCTATTTCTTCGTCGGCAAGAAACACGTTGGCCTTGTCGATGCCCACTCCTGTGACATAGACATTGCGCACGGTAGTCATTGCCTGCCAGGGGTCACGCTTCAACGCCACAGTTGCTTCTGAGCCAGCAGGACGAGCCTCAAACATGGCCTGAGCCAAGTCGTAGAGCGGATAGAGTGCATCAACACAAGACTGGCGGTTGCCGCTCTTGTCGATGAGTTTACCCAGTGCCATATACTCGGTCCAAGCACGATTGAAATCTCCCTTGGAGAGTGCACTGAGCGTGCTGCGCATCTTGAGCGCATAGGCCGACTTGGGGTTCTTGTAATAGGGAACCACCTTGGCCGTCGAGGCCTGGGCGGATGTAGTTGTCGTGATTGTAGACACCGCAACAATGGCGGCAAACATGAAATAAAAGAAACGTTTCATGATGTGTTGTTTCAAAATATCGTGTGTTGAATTATCGTGTGTTATTATAAAAAATTTCCCTCCTTTACACTGGCACCACAATCATGGGTACATCGCTCTGGAAGAGCACCTTGTGAGCAATACTCGGGTTGAACAGGCGGCTCACGATGTTGCGCTTCCTGTTGGGCACAGCAATGAGGTCGACATGGCTATCGGTCATATACTGCTGCAAAGCCACGAGGTCGTCGTCGAGCGTGATGGGCTCAAGCCTGAAGCGACACTGCGTGTAGTGCTCGGTGCAATACTGCATGAGTTGCGACGTGGCCTTTTCAAGATAGGCAGCATCTCTCTTTTCAACTACTGGGATGATGCTTATGTCGAGGCCGTTTATATCGAGCAGGCGGGTAAACGTGTCGAACGACAAGATGTCTTGCGGATTGAGATTGCTGAAAAACACCACATGCCTCACCTGAGAAAGGTCGGAAAGAGCCATGTTTTCGGGAACGGTAAACACCGGAAACTTTGCCTCATCGACCACCTCGGCCGTAACACTGCCTATGGCGGCATGCTCCTGCTGGTGGGCGCCGTGAGTGCCCATCACGATGAGCGGAGTGTCGATCTTCTGGGCATACTGCAACACGCATTGTTCAGGAAGCCCTTCGCTGATGATGGTATCAAAGGGAACATTGGCAACCTCGCCGCTCATGATGTTTTTTTCGAGTTGAGACTTGAAGTTTTTCATCTTCAATGTGGCAGCGGCACGCATGGACTTGTCATCCTGGTCGCCATTGCCATAGAGGTCGCTGCCGAATGGCAAGAAAAAGCGATGACTCTCACTGGAGAAGGCATGCATCACCACGACTTGGCCAGCAATGCGCTTGGCATAGGCAAAGCCTATCTTGCAGGCCTTGAGCGAGTAGCCACTGAAGTCAACCGGAACCAGGACTTTGCCCATCGACCGATGCTGCTTCTTGCCCCTGGGCAGCACCGTTTCACTCTCCACCACCTTCAATGCCAGAGGCAGGTCTTTCTCGTGAATGCGCACCCGCACTCCCGTCGAGACCAAAGGTTCTTGCAGATTGACATTGTGCAGCACAGCTGGCACGCCAGCCTCGGCAAGCTGCCTCTTGAGCATAACAGCACGGTCGTAGGAGTGGATGGCCAGTGTTATGAGTCTGTTGGGATCGTTAGTGCTTTGTGCCATTAAAAACAAAATTTTATTATAAAACTAAAAAAAAGCATGGAACTCTGTTCCCGTTTTTGTTTCCAGGCGGGAGGTGTTCCATGCATTCTATGACATCGACCAGAGTGACTCAGACTTTTTTCTTTTCGAGTATTTCCTGAGCCATATCCAATATTTTGGTATCGTCGAGAATTACATATCCTCCGTCGGGCCCTGGTTCTATGTGCACGCCCATGTTGGTGCCATATTCATAATTGGAACCACCGAAATAGTTTCTCACTGATTGAACCGTCATGTTCAACTTATCGGCAATCACATGTATTGAACCCGCGGGCAGGCTGTCCTTGATACGGCGAAGTTCGTTGAAAGAAATGGTCTTTGGCATGATTGAATATCTTTTTAGTTAGTTAATGATTTAAATTTAAATTAGTGCTATAAAATTAGTAAGAAAGTTGCGATAAACAAAACTTTTCTACCATTATTTTCAAGCAAATCTCACCCAAAAGCAGCAATTATTGCTATTATCAACACATTACAAAGCACCGAACCTGCCACGACCTGTGCATCGCAGGCATTGAAAAGCCGACGCGGGCCGCCATAGTCATACTTGCCTTGCAGCCAGCGCCACAAGGCATATACCAGCCATCCTGCACCCAGACCCACAACGATGCCTCCCAAAATGTCGCCAGGGAAATGCACGCCCAGGTAGATGCGACTATAGCTCACGAGTAGGGCCCACAACATCAAGGATATCGTGGCCCAGCGGTTGCGCAAGAACAGTGAAACAAGCAATGCAACCCCAAAGTTATTGGCAGCATGACTCGACACAAAGCCAAACAGGCCGCCAACATATCCGTTAACGGCGTGCACCATGCCCGCCAAGGCCGGATCATGCGACGGGCGCAATCGCTCAACCATGGGCTTGATGATGCTCGACGACACCTGGTCGGCCAGCAGCACAACGAGCGCAACGGCACCCAGTGCCACAAGCATCTGCTTCCACCCCTTGAGATACAACACATAGAGCAGTGCAAGCGCAATGAGCACACACGAGTACTTATTACTCACCGTCCACATGAAGTTGTCGATATAGGGACAATGAGCGCTGTTGATGGCCATAAACAGCTGTGCATCGATTGATTTCAGATATTGAAGCATAAGAAAGAGAGATGTGATGAGGCTTCTGAAAAAACAAGTTTATATTTTCTCAATGTCGGCAGCGTTGATCCAAGCCGACCTGTCATCGGCAGTCTCAACCCTATACCACTTCTGTGTTGTCACGCCCGAGTTGTTGACGACAGAGTCCTGAATCAACACCTTGTGGCCCTGGGCCAAGCTGAAAGCCACCTCGCGTGCCGACGGGGCATGGGGTGCCGTGCTCAACGTGCTGCTGGGCACCATCACTATGGCCTGGGTCTGGTTCTTGGTTTGAGAATACAGGTAGAATGCACTCGCAACTGCAAGCACAGTGGCAAGCAGGAGCACACCACCTCCAAAAAAACCGATTTTGCGCAAGGTCACCTGGTCGACAAAGAGATAGAGTGCCACAGCAGCAAGAAACAAGATGAATGAGACTGCAGCAATCACCGCCCACGTGTTGCTCGACTCTCGCCTCACGAGCGACTCGAAGAAATCGGAGAAAAATGAAGCGCCGGTATCCTCGCTGATGTGAGCCTTCTCACGCACAAAGTCCAGGTTCTCGCGTGCATCGCTGTTGGATGGGTCAAGCTGGAGGGCACGCTCATAGTAGAGTATGGCGTGCGTGTTGTCGCGCATGCGATAGTAGGTGTTGCCTATGTTGTAGAACAGGTCGCTCGATGTGCCATGGTTTTTTACCTCGTAGAGATAACGCTGCAACGCCTCTTGATAATGCTCGCGCTCATAAGCACTGTCGGCAAGTGCCACGTTGTTGTCGGCAGCTGCAGCAATCACAGGCAGGCAGCAAGCGACGATGAGAATGCATAATATCTTTTTCATGATTGTGCTATATTCTTTTTGCGTTTCACGCTTTCAAGACGGTCCATCAACGAGGCCGCCTGGTCAAATACAGTTTTCAAATCGCCACTTGCAAGCTGAGGTGCATACTGGGCAAACTCGCACTTGTCGAGCAGCTCGAGGGTGGCAGTACGCAAGTCGGCATCAACACCATACTTTTCAAGCTCACTGTCGATATTGTCCTTGCTCAACTCCGATACCGGTATCGTGAGCTTGTCGCCCAAGTAGCCCCATGTGGCATTGAGGACCTCGGCATAGAAGGCATTGGCGTCGCTGGCAGCCATATACTTCTTGGCACGCTTGAGACGCTTCTGTGCCAGCTTGCTTGCTCGCTTGGTGCGCATGAGCTTCACATCGGCACGCTCTCGCAACAACTTGCGGCAGTAGACGACCACGGCAGCAAGAAGCAATGCTGGCACAAGGAACCACAACCAGTAGCCAGGCTGAGCAATATAGTAGCTGTGTTGCCTGCTCACATTCAAGTCGCCCTTGTGCAGGGCATTGATGTCGGTCATCATGTCTTGCATCTTCTTGTAGTGGCTCGACGGCTTGCCTGCCCCCTTGGCCACATCAAGCGTGAGCTCGGGCACATGTATGGTTTCATACCGGCCAGTGCCAGGATTGAAATAGACAAAATCGCTGGCAGGAATCTTGAACTTGCCCACATATTGGGGAATAAACTGGTAGGTAAACGTGACCGTGCCGCGCACATCGTTGCCCTCGGCACTGGTGTTGATTTTGTTTTGTGGATCGTAGGTGTCAAATTCCTTGGGAAATTTCACATCGGGAGCCTTGATATACTTGATGTTGCCCGAACCAGTTACCACATAGGTGAACGTGGCGGGCTGGAAAGTTTTCAATTGCGCGGGAGAGACCTGGGTTTTCACCGAGAAGCTGCCCACAGCGCCCGTAAAGCCGGCAGGACGAGGATTGGGCAACGGCAGAATGTGAACACTGGCGGCATTTGACTTCACGCGCAGCTTGGTGTCGTGAGGCACTGCGATGGCGCTGTTGAGCCCCACATACACATCGCGTTGCACAGGGGTGATATCGAACTCGCCCGAGTTGATAGTGAGTGTGCCCGACTGTTGAGGATAGAGAATGCACTTCTTGAGCACAGCGGTGTAATAATTCTGCCCACCCACATTCTCAATATTGACTTGTCCCACATTCTGAATCTCCTCAATCAAGAATCCTGTGAACGATGGCTGCTTGAGTGGAATGATTTCGGGACGTATCGGAAACTTGGTATAGAGCTTGATGGTGCACACCACAGCCTGCTGCTCGTAGACTTTGGGCTTCGACATCTCGATGCGCACATATAGATCCTTGTTGCTGATGGGTTTGTTGGCCGTCTGGGTAAATGGATCGGCCATGTTGACCGGGCCGCCCGACATGGCAGCCACTTGCTGTGCAATCGATGGACCGCGCTGCACGTGGCCAGAGACTGCAACGGTCAAGCCTGGCGCAGTCACTTTGTGGCCGTTGGCAGTTGCCTGCGCAACGCCCACCTTGAGGCGGCCTGTTTTCTCAGCCTTGTAGGTGAGTGTGTAACGATAGGTGCCACCACTGGTGTTTTCAACAACCTTGCCGTTTACCACCACCACCGACGAGCTCTCTCCTATTTTTTCGGCGCCTGAGGCATAGATGCACTTAGCCCCGTCGATAGCGGGCGGAATGATGCCCCCTGCGCTACGAGCGCCCGTGAGTTCATAAACCAATTGGAACTTGTTGTCGCCCATACTGCCGCCGCCTGCATACTTGAGCGACTGAGCCACACCTGGCAGTGAAGCTGTCAGGTATAGCAGCAATGCAACGACTATGTGATAACTGCGTTTATTCATCGTTTACCATTTGTATTGCGTACGGGCACGTTCGCCAGCCTGCATCTGTGCCTTGCGCTGCTCAACGCGTTGACGAGTAGCATTCTCCTGATTCTGCATCGTGCGCAGTATCTGATCCATATTATCGCTGCTCATGCCGCCTTGTCGCTGTTTGCGCTTTTGATCCTGCTTATTCTGCTGATTTTGCTTGTTCTGATTTTGCTTGTTCTGATTTTTGTCTTTATTCTTATTCTTGCCTTTGTTTTTGTCGTTTTTATTGTTCTTGTTCTGCTTGTTGTTTTTGCTCTGCTTGAGTTTGAGCTGAGCCATGCGCAAGTTGTAACGGGCATTGTCATAGCCGGGGTTCTTGCGCAGTGCTTGCTCATAGTGCGCAATTGCCTCCTGGTAGTTTTGCTGCTTATAGAGCAAGTTGCCCAGGTCATAGCTGGATTTGCTGGCAATGTCGGGGTCAGAGCACGACTTTTCCAGGTTGGTGAGCAGGCGCACAGCCTCGCTGTGCTGCTTGCTCGCTTGCTGCTGGGCCTTGGCACCGCTGGCGGCATCCTCGCGCAGGAGCGCGCTGGCCAGATTGAACTGGGCCATGGCCGACCGCGGATTGGCCTCAAGAGCCTTGCGGTATTCTACCTCGGCATCGTTGTAGCGCTTTGCCTGGTAAAGGCGGTTGCCGGCACGCACATGGTTGCGTTCCTGTTTCACAGTTACAGGCTGCTGGGCCTGAGCAACAACCGTGCACGGCAAGAGCAACAACACGAGCAGTGGCCAAAACCTTATTTTAAGCTTGTGTTTCATGTTTCTGTTCCTTTGTAAAAAAATTGTACTTTTTCAACCACGGGTTTTTACGGTCAATCACCAGCATTTGGGCAATGAGAAGCACCAATGCGATCCAGGCAAAAACGGGGAATTGCTCATCGGCAAGGGTATAGACATAAGACCCCAAGTCGCTCTTCGACAGTTTTTGCAATGCCTGGTGAATGTCGTCGACAGCCTCGTTGGAGGCCCCGTTTACATATACGCCCCTGCCAGCGGCAGCAATCTTCTGGGCGTCGCTCTCGTCGAGACGAGTGAGCACCTCCTTGCCTTGATCGTCGGTCTTGTAGCCATGTGCAGTGGGTATGGGAGAGCCCTTGGTCGAACCTATGCCGACCACATTGACTTGAATGCCTGCCTTGCGAGCCTGCTTAGCTGCTCCCACAGCATCGTCCTCAAAGTTCTCGCCATCGGTAATGACAATGATCGACTTCTGCGTGTGAGGGTTCTTGGAAAACGAGCTCTCGGCCATGGCAATAGCGCCCCCAATGGCGGTACCCTGCGAGGGGGCCATGGTAGTGCTTATCTCGTTGAGATACATTTTGGCGCTTTGTGCATCGGGCGTGAGCGGCATCTGCATGTAGGCCTGTCCGGCAAAGACGATGAGGCCCACCTTGTTGCCCTGGAGCTTGTCGATGAGTTTCTGCATCAACATCTTGCTGCGTTGCAGACGGCTTATCTCGCTCATGTTGTCGTCGGCTGCAGCATTCATCGAGTTGGACACATCGACACACACCATCACCTCTACACCATGCACGGTAGTATTGGTCTGCTTGGCGCCTGCCCTGGGCCGTGCCAGGATGATAACCACGCAAGCCAGCAACAACAACCGAAGCGAAAGAATGATCCACGGCTTGTAACGCGACACATCAGGCATCAGGCCAGCCACGAGTGCCGGCTGGCCAAAACGTGCAATGTTGCGAGCACGCCCCCTGCGTGCTGCCCAAAATATCACAGCAACAATGGGCAGCAAGAGAAGCAGGTATAAATATTGTGGATTAGCAAAACTAAACATAGTCTTAAATCCTTATATTCATTAAATTAAACAATTGTAACAAAAGAAGGAAACTACGGAACGCGGCGCAGCACCGTGTATTCCACAAGCATGTCGATGAGCACAAGCAGCAGCAAGGCATAGGCCCAGGGCATATAATTGTCTTGTGTGTTGCTGAAGTGCTGCACGTCGATTTTTGTTTTCTCCAACTTGTCAATCTCATTAAATATGTTATTCAACACCCCATTGCCAGTAGCCCGAAAATACTTGCCGCCAGTGATTGAGGCTATGCGCTGCAAGGTGGGCTCATCGATAGTTACCGGCATGGGCTTGTAGAGCAAGTTGCCTGCAAAATCCTGAGCATAGGGGGTGAGCGCGGTGCCGCGTGTGCCCACACCTATGGTGTAGATGCGTATTGAGTCGCGAGCAGCAATCTGAGCCGCCGTGAGCGGAGCGACAACGCCTGTGTTGTTGGTGCCATCGGTAATCAGGATGATGCTCTTCGACTTTGCTTTACCGCCCTTGATGCGATTGATGGCTGTGGCGATACCGTCGCCTATGGCAGTGCCATCGCTGTCGAGCATGCGCACATCGAGCTCTCCGATTGCATTCACGAGCAGTGCATTGTCGGTAGTCATCGGTACTTGAGTAAAGCCGTCGCCGGCAAAGATGACAAGACCTATCTCATCGTTCTGACGTTTCATCACAAAGTCTTTGGCCACTTGCTTGGCGGCCTCCAGCCGATTGGGCTTTAAATCCTTCGACAGCATGCTGGCCGAGATGTCGACAGCCATCACGATATCGGTGCCTTCGGCATCGCTCGTTGCCCAGCGGTCGTAGGTCTGCGGCCGGCACAGTATCACAATGAGGCAGCCCAAAGCAGCCAGTTTGAAGCCAAACATGAGGTGTTTCACCCATATTTTCCAGCTGGTACCCGTGCTGGCAAAAGCAGAGGTCGACGACAGCCTAAGGCTGGCACTGCCATGCTTCTCGCACCACACATACCATGCAATGAGCGGGATGAAAAGCAAAAACAGCCACAAGTAGCCAGGATGTGCTAAATTCATCATTATTTTTTTGCCTCCTTTCCTGTTTCAGAATTTGAGGCTGCGACACTGTCTTTTTCTCCATGTGCCACAACCACAACAGGCTTTGTAGCCTCCACAAAATTCTCAGCCCGAGCCATCGAACGCTCATTGTCGTCGGCAAGGGGACGCTGGCCTGCAAATTTCACGAAATCGGCCATGGCAAGTATCTCGCTCAGCTGGTCGTTTACAAGTTTGGTCTCGGGGGTCTGCTTGAGCGACTCGATGATTTGGGTTGATGTCATTTCAACAGCGTTGACGTGGAAACGACGGTCGATATACACTCGCAATATATCGGTGAGACCTGTGTAGTATTCCTTTTCTTGGTTGTTCTGCCACAGCTGCTGGGCCTTGAGCAACGCGAGCCGCTGCATGGCCTCCTCGTAAGGGGGAAGACGCTTCTTCTCCCGCTTAAAGGGGTTCTTGCCCTTGCGCATAAACTTATAGTAGTACCACGTGGCAGCAGCAAGGATAGCGCCCAAGAGCCACAACCACCACAAGTGAGTGACAAAATCGGGCACCCAGTCAAAGAACTTATAGGGTGGCTTGATGACTGGAGCAAAATCCTTGATATCGCCCTTCTCATTCACTTTTATCGAGTCAACACGCAATCGCAACACGTTGGATTTCAACGTGTCGCGACCAGAAACGTAAACAAATGGTCCAACCGAATACTCGCCTGGTTCAAAAGCCTGAATCACGAGTTGCTTATCGATTTGCTCGCGGTCGCTTCCCAGTGAGGTCACTTTGGGCGTGGGCCTGTGCGCAATCTCGACATGTGCATTGACCGTGTCGACCTTGTCGCACAAAAACTCCCCTCTCATGCTCTTGTCCTTCACCAGCTGGAGCGACACCACACGAGTCTTGCCCATGAGTACATGCAGGGTGTCGATTTTGGCTGTGAGGGTGGCATTGCCCGCCATTGCCCATACGGGCATGACAAGCATAGCCAAGCATAACGTGAGATATTTTTTATATGATTTCATCTTTCATCATTAAAGTTGAAACAGACTAATGTGTCACAACCCGACGCTTGAACATGCCCATGAGGGCTTTTACATAGTCCTCGTCGGTAGCAATCGAGGCCAGGTCGACGCGACTGCGGCGCAACGTGTCGCTCATGTTGAGCTGGCGCTTGTACCACCAGCGGTCAAAAGCCTGACGCACATGCTTGCTGCCAGTGTCGACCCAACGCTCGGCGCCGTTCTCGGCATCGGCTACTCGCATCAAGCCCACATTGGGCATCGTGGCCTCACGCTTATCATAGACTTGAATGGCTATCACATCGTGCTTGCTGTTGGCTATCGACAAAGCCTTGTAATAGTCGTGCTCATCTATAAAATCGCTTATCAAGAAGGCTGTGCACCGACGCTTGATGGCACTGGTGAGAAACTCCAAAGCGCGGTTCAAGTCGGTGCCCTTGCTCTCGGGTGTGAAGTCGAGCAACTCGCGCAAAACAAGCAGGATGTGCTTGCGTCCCTTCTTGGGCGGAATGAATTTTTCTATCTTGTCACTGAAGAAAATCACGCCCACCTTGTCGTTGTTCTCGATAGCCGAAAAGGCAAGAGTGGCAGCAACCTGGGTCATCATTTCCCGCTTTGAATCGCCCACGGCGCCAAAGTCCTGGCTTCCGCTCACATCTACAAGCAACATGACAGTGAGCTCACGTTCCTCCTCGTAGACTTTGACATAGGGGCGATTGCTGCGTGCAGTCACATTCCAGTCAATGTCGCGCACATCGTCGCCATACTGGTACTCACGCACTTCGCTGAAGGTCATGCCACGCCCTTTGAAAGCCGAATGGTACTCGCCGGCAAACACATTCTGCGACAAACCCTTGGCCTTGATTTCTATTTTCCTGACTTTAGATATTAATTCACTCGCATCCATAATTGTTACAGCATTTATGACGGTGCCTTGCGTGACACACGTAAAAATAGGAAGACTATGGTCTAAGCACAACGCTCAGCCAAGTGGTCGCTACGGCACGGCTACCTTGTCGAGAATCTCGCTTATGACCTCGTCGGCGCTGATATTGTTGGCCTCGGCCTCATAGGAAAGGCCCAGACGATGGCGCATTACATCGTGACACACGGCACGCACGTCCTCAGGAATCACGTATCCGCGTCCTCGCAAGAAGGCATAGGCACGTGCTGCAAGCGCCATGCTTATCGATGCTCGCGGCGAAGCGCCAAATGAAATGATGCTCTTGAGGTCGGACAGGCGGTAATCGTCGGGGAAACGTGTGGCAAAAACAATGTCGACGATATATCGTTCTATTTTTTCGTCGATATAGATTTTGTTGACAACGTCGCGGGTCTCGATGATGTCGCGCGGACTCACCAAAGGCTGAATGTTGGGGCGAGAAGGGCTGATGTTCATGCGCACAATCTGTTTCTCCTCCTCCTTGTTGGGGTAGCCTATCACCACCTTCATCAAGAAACGGTCAACCTGAGCCTCGGGTAGCGGATAGGTGCCTTCTTGCTCGATCGGGTTCTGGGTGGCAAGCACAAGAAACGGGTCGTCGAGAGCAAACGTCTGGTCGCCAATGGTCACCTGGCGCTCTTGCATGGCTTCGAGCAAAGCACTCTGCACCTTGGCAGGAGCACGATTAATCTCGTCGGCAAGCACGAAGTTGGCAAACACAGGACCCTTTTTGGTCTCAAACTTTTCTTTCTGCACACTGTAGACCATTGTTCCCACAACGTCGGCAGGCAACAAGTCGGGGGTAAACTGGATGCGGCTGAACTTGGCATCGATGAGCTGCGACAGTGTTTTTATGGCCAAGGTCTTGGCCAGGCCTGGCACACCCTCAAGCAACACATGCCCGTTGGCCAGCAGGGCGATGAGCAATGAGTCGACAAGGTGCTTCTGGCCCACGATAGTCTGGTCCATGCCCTGTTGTATCATGCTCACAAAGTTACTCTTACTTGCAATTAAGTCATTTAATTCTCTTATATTGACAGACTCTCCCATAGCTGCAAATGATATATTTTTTTGTACTTCGTTATATTTTTGTTCTTATTCTCCATTTTTGTTGTGCAAAATTATGATTTTGCCCTAAAAACGTGATAAAGATTGTAGTTATAATTTACTTAATTAAGTTAAATCGCTTAAATGTTGAAATTGCCACTGTAGTGGGTAGTGCAAAACCTGCCGCAACAGTACGTGAACCAAAGCGCGGTCACATTTAGGCTGAGAAATGTGACCGCTCTCGTCATGGCACTGCTATTGTCAATGTTTTGCATGTCGCTTGCCAGCAACATGTCTATTCTTGCTGCCGCTGCCTACGGCGGCTTTGACCGTTCGCTTGCCGGCTGCGCTGCCTTTCTTGAGCATGCGATTGTAGATTTGCGACTGCTTTTTCTTGGCCGCCTCGACACTGGCAGGATTGTTCTTGTCGATGCCATATTTAGATGCGGGGGGTATCACGAGCCGCGTGCCCATGGGAATCATGTTGGGATCGTCGATGACTGCCTTGTTTTCTTCGTAGATGTATACCCAAAACACACCTTTGCCATAGTGCTTAGAGCTCATGCGGTTGAGCGTGGTACTGGGTTTGATGGTGTCGTATACCGTCTGCTGAACCTGGGCCCTTGCTGGTGCAGCTTCGATTTTGGCAACTGGTGTGGCTGCACGCTCGGTCCTGCCCTGAGGTACACGCGACGATGCAATCTTGCGCGCACTGGGCTGGGCTGGCTTTACCGCGTCGACAGCCGTGACACCAACGGCGGAACGCTCGCCTTTGGGACACTTCATCAGGTAAACACGATAGCTCACCAGCAACACAATGATTGTAGTAACCACACCTACAACGAAGCCCTCGAGCAAAGAGCGATGCATGATGCGCCGCTTCTGTTTCTCGGCTTCGATGCGGCCGTCATTGTCACCGGCGAGTTGCTCATCGCAGGTATCGTCATCGGCAGTCTCGACCGCATGATCGTCTTCTTGGCTGTGCTCACCATCTCCGGCTGGCCCGTCACCGTCAGTTTCCAAGTGCTGCACTGTGTGCTCGTCTTCGCCCGCCATAGGCTCCTCACATGCTGACTGATCATCCTGATCATCCTGCTGCACTGGCTGCGAAATTGCGGGTTGTGGCTCGGATGATGCAGCTGACTCCTGGGCCGAAAGCCCGACAGTCGATGACGTCGGCACAAAGGCAGGAGGAGTCTCCAGTTGCTCGTCGGCAGGCTCGTCCTCAGTTACCTCATCGGCAGGAACAGCAGAGCTCTTAACCACAGCAGCCATGGCTTCCTCTACGTCGGCCTCAGCCTGCTTCTCGCTGCCGGCCTCTGGGGCCTGCTCAAGGGGGGCTTCGTCCTCGTCGTTTGTATTGCTCGATGCTATAGGTTCCTGGTCAACAGCGGCAAGTTGCTCATCGGTCACATCATCGTTCAAGACCACAGTGTCGAACTGGGCAAAAGGCTGATTGACGGCCTTGGCCATGGCCTTGTCGGCCACGAAAGTCAACTTGCGGTGCCCTGGTATCTCAATTTCTTCGCCAGTATTCACATTCACACTGCGACGAGCATTCACCTGAATGACCTTGAAAGAGCCAATACCCTTGACTTTCACACTCTCTCCAGCAGCGAGTGCTTGCGTCACTGTGGCGAAAAGCTCCTTGAGAAACAATTCGGCCACACGCTTGCTGGTACCGGCCTTCTTGGCCACCATGTCGACGAGTTCAGGAAATGTGATTTTATTGTTCATGGGGATCAAGCGTTATTTTTAAGTCGGGTTTTCAACACATTGCTCACCTTGAAATTCAAGGTAATCTTTGGAGGCACCAGCATGCGCTTGCCATTGCTGGGATTCACCATCACACGCTCGTTTTTCTTCTTGCCCTCAAAGGTGCCAAAGCCCGGCACAGCCACGCTGTCGAGAGCGCCGCAGCGCTCTTCGATCACGTCGCACAGTGCCGTCGCAAGCTTGCCCACGTCGCTCTTGCTGCGACCCAGCTTCTCCGAGATGATCTCAACAAGTTCCTTATTCTCCATAACAAACAAAAAAAATGTAGCACAAAATTAATCAATATAGTGGCAAAGTGCAACTTTTGAAACGACTAAATCAATCGAGTTGGGCAGTTATTGCAAAGCGACTGCCATGCTCGCCCTCGCCCTCATAGTCGGCCTGCTGGTAAAACTGGGCACAAGCCGCGCATCCCTGCTCGTTGCCCAAGTGAGCATTCAGCTCAAGCACAAAGGTGCCGCCACCACAATACCTGAGCTCCCACACCCCGCTGGGGCACACCGCCTGTGCCACAGTGGCAATGCTGTCGGCCACTGCCCACACGTCGAGCATGTCGCTGCCATCGTCGATTTCAATCATTCTGTCTTATAAAGTGTTTAGCCATCATCTACTGGTAGCAATATATATAACCCATGTCGAGCCCGACTCGACACAGGGTTTCTCGTGAAAATTCAGTAAGAAAAAAGTCAACCAGTTGAATACCAACCAGTTGACTTTGTCAATTGTGACCCATATAGGATTCAAACCTATAACCTTCTGATCCGTAGTCAGACACTCTATTCAATTGAGCTAATGGGCCAAAATGTTTAATGTTCTCTGGCAATTGTCGCGGTTACGTTGTGGTTACCTTCCCAATTGCGGTTGCAAAGTTACAAACTTTTTTTTACTTGTCAATAGTTTTGGGCAACTTTTTTTCGAAATTTTTCAGCCAATTGATATAATCACCCAATTTTCAAGCCCTTAAAACACAAACTCAGCGACAATCCAAATCACAAAAATCACAAAGGCAATGATTGTGGGCTTCACAAGCGTTTTGTAATTGACGATGTAGTAGCTCTGGCGAGGCGGCTCAACCTTGGCAGGTTTCTCGGTTGCTATAGCAAGCTTGTGCTCGTCGACTGGCTCAATGGGTTGCGATTGCTCGTTGTATAAAGTAGCTTTCATATTCAGTTTCTTATATTTTTGTGCAAAGTTAAAAAATAAATCACACTTGTCAACGCTTTGGCAGGATTTTTGTTGACTTTATTAGTAACTTTGTGCCCCAGATGCAGAAAATCTACCTTTTCAATCCCGACCACGACCTGGCACTGGCTCAAGGCGGCGACCACTATGTGGCTCCACCGCATGCCAGGCAGCTGCAACACGACCTCGCAGCACTACCCTTGTGGTATGCCGACGAGGGCTCGCTGCTTGTAGTGCCCGACGTCGAGGCCAAGTCGTGGGTGAATGACATGCAAAGCCGGGTCATGGCGATACTGCCGCAGGAAATCAAGAACCATGCCACAGCCACCTTTTTCCCGTGGGGATGGAACCGTGTAGAGCGCAAACGGCTCATCAGGCTTGGGGCACAGCCCGAGAGTCTGCCCGCCGAGCGTGTGCTCGACCACTTGCGGCAACTGTCGCACCGCCGCACCACCATCTCAATACACCACGAACTTGAACAACGGCTTGAGAAGAAATTCTCTCCTGTTCCTGTCGAAGTCGACACGCTGCAGGCTGTGCTCGACTTTGCAAGTCGACACCCAGGCTGCTATGTGAAAACACCATGGTCAGGCAGTGGCAAGGGGGTGTATCACGTTGTAGATGCGACCGACCCTTACTTTAGAAACTGGTGCAACGGGGCCTTGAAGCGCCAGGGCTCGCTCCTGTGCGAGACAGGGCTCGACAAGACTGCCGACCTTGCCTTGGAGTTCTATTGCAATGGCAGCAACGTCGACTTTGTAGGATACTCGGTCTTCAGCACCGACTTCCACAGCCAGTACAGCCACGGCCTTGTCGAAACCACGAGCAATTTATCAAAACTTATAAAGAAACAATGCCCCGCCATCGACGACATCAAGGCCTGCCTTGTCGAGATACTCGGCACAATCATCGACCCCGGCTACCTCGGTCACGTGGGCATCGACATGATTCTTTACCGCGACGACAGGGGGGATATCAAGCTCGACCCTTGCGTGGAAATGAACCTGCGCACAACCATGGGAGTCGTGTCGAGCGCAGTGGGAATGATGATGGGCAAACGCGGCCAATTCTCAATCGCTCATAGCAGCACTGGCTTTCAGGGCGGCGAGGTAGCCAACCGGTTGTACCTGACTCCCGTTTTCAGCGACACAAAGTATTGTGCCTACATCGACTTCAACACCGAGTAGAGGCGCTGCACAGGCAATCCCATCACGTTGTAAAACGAGCCGTTTATACCCTTAATGCCCATGTAGCCTATCCAGTCCTGTATGCCATAGCTGCCAGCCTTGTCGAGAGGCTGGTAACGGTCGACATAGTAATCAATTTCCTCATCGGTGAGCACGGCAAATTCCACCTGCGACTTGCAGCTGAACGATGCTGACCCGTGCACAGTGGCAATGGTGACGCCTGTAACCACAGTGTGGGTGTTGCCCGAGAGCTTGTGCAGCATTTCACGCGCTTCTTGCTCGCTGTGGGGCTTGCCTATCAACTCACCGCCAAGCACAACAACGGTATCGGCAGTGATGAGAAGCTCGTTGCCGGTCACATTATAGGCATGAGACTTGAGCCGGGAGAGATATTCGGGCACTTCATCTACTGGCAGTGTAGGCGGATAGCACTCTTTGATGCCCTTTATTACCTCGACCCGAAAACTCAGTCCAAGCCCTTCAAGCAGCTCTCGCCTGCGTGGTGAACCACTGGCCAGAACGATATCATATTTCTTTAAATTGTCTAACATAATATGTAAAGAAAACACTTTTTATAAACCTACCATCCAAATGCGTGCTTGTCGTCGAGCCAGTCGCCATGAGCCTTCATCACCTGTTCGAGCAAGTCGCGCCCCACACCATAGCCGCCGTTGCAGGGCGAAATGTAGCGTGCCACTGTCTTGAGCTCGGGGGCGGCATCGGCAGGAGCAACCGATAGACCGGCAGCCTGCATCACGGGCAAGTCGGGAATGTCGTCGCCCACAAAGGCCACCTCGTCACGGCTCAGGCCGCACTTGGCAAGCCACTGCTCAAACACGGGGAGCTTCACGGCGACCCCCATATAGATGTCGTCGATGCCCAATGCAGAGAAACGCGTGTGCACAGCACGAGTGTTGCCGCCGCTGATGATGGCGATGTTGTAGCCATGCTTCACAGCCAGCTGCAGCGCATAGCCATCCTTTATGCTCACCATGCGCAATGGCTCGCCGTCGGGAGAAAGAGGTATCGTCGATGGCGACAACACGCCATCAACATCAAAGGCGATGCCCTTGATTTTCTTCAGATCATAGTTGATAGAACTCATATATCTATAATATACATTTTAACGGGAATACTGTTTTACGCCCTTGATGTAGACGTCAAGCTGGTCGCGGGCCGTGTCGCCACCCTCATGCTTGAAAGTGCCGGCTTGGGCAGTGGCAATCTCTCGACCACGATAATAGGCGCTGAAACGATCTTTGGCATAGCCGCCACCCACCGCCGCCAACGTGTGCGGGAACTGCGCCCTGAACGGTCTGCCCTCGAAATAGCCCGACGAGTCATCGGCTGCATAACCGTCGGCCAGCACCCTGAACGAGCCAGCATCACTCACCACCATCAGGCGCCCACGGTAATAAAAGGCCGACGAAGCCGTGTCGGCCCCATAACCGCCCGAAAGATCGATGCAGCCAGGCGGCAGTGTTGCTGCTGTCGCAGAACTGGCAGCGACCTTCTTGCCGCCACGAGACGTGCACGCCAGCATCACAAACAGGGCAAGGGCTGATACAAACAAATGACAGAAACGCATAAACGCAATATTTTGCCCAAAAATACAAAAAAATCGGCAACCTGGCACCACCTGCAAGCCACAAACTCCCGCAGCGGCAAAAATCACACTGGCCTCAGTTCCAAAATCTGAAATCTTATTATTATCTTTGCACCGCAAAAAAAATATAACATTCACAATATGACTGACATTTGTTGTATAGGACACATCACTCTCGACAAAATCATAACTCCTACTCTCACAGCCAACCTCAACGGCGGCACCTCGTTTTACTTCTCCTATAGTATCTCAAAGATGCCCAACGTATCCTACAAGCTGGTCACCAGCCTGGGCGAAAACGAAATGCAGGCCGTCGACAACATGCGCAAGGCTGGCATCAACGTTGAAGTGATACCCAGCAAGAAAACGGTAGTCTTTGAAAACAAATATGGCGAAAACATGGACAACCGCAAGCAGCGGGTGCTCGCCAAAGCCGATCCCTTCACCGCACAAAAGCTGGTCGACATCAAGGCAAGGTATATACACCTGGGCAGCCTGCTGGCCGACGATTTTCCGCTCGACGTCTTCCCTATCCTGGCCCGAAACGGCATTCTCAGCGTCGATGCACAGGGATTCCTGCGCTACGTAGAGGGTGAAAACGTGTACCCTTGCGACTGGAAAGACAAGAGAGAAGCCCTTCAATACGTCGACATCCTGAAAGTGAATGAGCACGAAATCGAATCACTCACGGGAGAAAGCGACCTTGAGCCAGCGGCCAAGATACTGTCGAGCTGGGGCGCCAAAGAGGTGCTCATGACACTGGGAGGCGATGGCAGCGTCATCTACGACGGCGTCTCGCTGCATGAGATACCAGCCTATCCGCCCAAAAAACTGGTCGATGCCACCGGCTGCGGCGACACCTATGCCACAGGCTACCTCTACATGCGCTCGCAAGGCGCATCGATCGACGAGGCAGGCCGCTTTGCTGCCGCCATGGCCACCCTCAACATCGAGCGCACAGGAGCCTTCGACGGCACAATCGAGGAGGTTGAGGCCGTGCTCGACCGCTGATTGCAATCACGCAAACAACAATTAAGATCACAATCATGTTGAAAAGGAATCACGCCATATTGCCAATTGTGCTATGTGCCATGTTACTGGCCCTTGTGACGAGCAACGCTGCCACGGCACGCCCTATCGGCAACGGTGCGCCACAAGACACGGCTGCTGGCACGGTGCAGCCGGTCGACAGCATCGACACCGTGTACGTCTATCTCAACTGGAACCAAATATTCAGCCACAAGCCAGCAATTGCCTATTCCGGCCCCATAGTGTTTCCCAACAATGGCCTGGAATATGAAATCTACACCCTCGACGACACCTCGCAAGCCGTGTTCGACAAGGCTGCTGTTGCCATCAATGTGGGCGACAGCCTGTGGCTGGTCAACACCAATTATCTGAAAAATAATTTTGAGTGCCAGTACAACGGGTTTTACAATTACATCCCACTGTACTTTTCAAGCAAGATAGCCTTCTGCCAGTACTGGGACGACTATGCACAAGAATACTACCTGAGGCCCATGCTCACAGCAACTGGAGAGCATGTGCTCGAGCCAGTGCTGTTGCATCGGGGGCAGCCCAGATACTACATCCTCGACTTTGACAAGAAAGAGCTCTACGCACTCGACCAGAAACGGCTTGCCAAGCTGCTTGCCGCCTACCCCGAGTTGCGGGAAAGATACCTGTCGCGCAAACACCGCAACGACCCCGACGTGATTGCATTCTATTTTCAAAAGTACATCGAGGCTGTCGACAACGACTCGACTGTGCCCACCATAATCCCAGCTGACAATAATGGAAATTGAAGAGATACTGAGAAATACCCGCAAGGCCTTTTTCGCCTACCGCAACGGCATCATTGCCGACACGCTGCGCCGCAACGGAGACCCACACAAGTCAATCATGGGCTGCCAGCTTACCGATGTCACAGTCATCGCACAGCAGCTTGAAAACAACGCTCAGCTCGCCGAAGCCTTTTGGAACCAACACAGCAGCCGCGAATGTCGCATGATAGCCCCTATGCTCTACCCTGTTGCCGCTTTTGGACAAAACACAGCACTGGCATGGTGCCTTGACGTGGAGAACTGCGAGATTGCCGACATTCTGTGCCACCGGCTTCTGCGCAAGCTCGACTATGCCCAAGCCCTTGTGAAGCAGATGCTGGGCTACGAGGCACAGCTCACGCGCTACACCGCTTTCAGACTCTTGCTCAACATCATCATCACAGGAACCTACAAGCCAAGCGACAACCTGCGCGCAATTGCCGAGCACGAGCTCGCGACAGCCCAAGGCTACTTGAGACCAGTATTGAACAGCATTTTGGAGGAGATATAATATATAACACTATGATACACCAAGGTTTGACTCACACAAGTACACTGAAAGTGACCAATGCCGACACCGCTCTCGAGATGGGGTCGGGCGACATGCCAGTGCTTGCCACTCCTGCCATGACAGCCCTCATGGAGAATGCAGCCATGCTTGCAGTGAGCGACTCGCTGCCCGAGGGGTGCACAACGGTGGGCGGGCACATCAGCACGTCTCATCTCAAGCCCTCAAGAGTGGGCGCCCAAGTATCGGCCACGGCAACACTGGATAAAATCGATGGCCGCAAGCTCTATTTCACTGTCAAGGCTCACGATGGCGACACGCTCATAGGCGAAGGCTCTCACCTGCGCTTCATTGTCGAGCGAGACCGCTTCATGGCAAAACTGTGAATGAGCACATGAGCATGGTGAGAGAAAACAATTGAGGATGCAATTCAGTCAAATAAATTGCATCCTCAATCTGTCATAACCGAAACTCGTCGGCAGCTTACAATAACAAAACTTTCAATTCGGTACGATCGTCCTCAATCCCGGTTGCAGGGCTGTGTTGTAATTGTAGAAGCGGGCAAACTGCTTGATCAGGTTCACTGTCGAGCGCTTGGGGCCCATAGCGGGGCGGGATGATGTCATTTCAAATTTCACGCGAGTAGAACTTTTATGCATAGGCAGGTCTGTTAAAAAATCACAATATTATAACGCGTCAACATGCATAATATTATATCGAAACAGGGTAAATTTTGAAACGTCAAATAAATGGCTTAATTTTGTGCATTACAAATAAAATTGGACAGTGAAAAATTTACTCACACGTATACTCTCGGGAAGCATATATGTCGTGCTTGTCGTGCTTGCAATCATGACAATACGATACACTCCCATCTTGTTTCTCGTGGTATTTGGGCTGTTGACCGCCTTGTGCTTATGGGAAGTATACAAAGTCACTCAAGAGGGCGACGTCATGTCGCCATTGTTTACTATCATCGACATCCTGGGCGGTGTGGGCGTGTTTCTGGCTTTTTTCTTGATGTACTCGGGCACAGCCGATGCAGCCTCGGGCTCACGTTCGTTCTGGATGTTGCCCATCATCATCTACCTGCTTGTCAGGGTGCCCCTGCAGCTATACAGCCCTATCACCCATGCTGTGCACAGCCTTGAGAGGAGTTTCTACGGCATCGCATTTGTAGCCGTGCCCATGGGTATGGCCAACTCAATATGTGCAGTGGGCAGCCCCATGATGCTGCTGGCCATTTTCATCCTGTTGTGGGTCAACGACTCGGGGGCCTATCTGGTGGGCAGCGCCATAGGCAAGCACAAGCTTTTTGAGCGCATATCTCCCCACAAGTCGTGGGAAGGCTTCTGGGGCGGTGCCATTGCGAGCATCGTAGTTGCTGCTGTGCTGGGCAGTTACATGGGCCAGTACTTTCCGATGAGCTCCAACGACGTCCCGCTGCCCCTGTGGGGCTGGATAGGGATGGGGCTCATTGTGCCGATTTTCGGCACGCTGGGCGATCTCTCTGAATCGCTACTCAAGCGCACCGTGGGAGTCAAAGACACCAGCCACATCATCCCAGGGCATGGTGGCTTTCTCGACCGGCTCGACAGCTTCCTGATGGCCTGCCCGGCCACACTGGTTTATTTCATTTTATTGAAGACTTATTTTTAAACAACAACACTTCACATGAGTTCTCAACGTTACGACATGCGCGGCGTGTCGGCATCTAAAGAAGACGTGCACAACGCCATCAAGAAAATCGACAAGGGGCTGTATCCGCTTGCCTTCTGCAAAATCATTCCCGACCTGCTGGCCGGCGACCCCAACTACTGCAACATCATGCATGCCGACGGCGCAGGCACAAAGTCGTCGCTCGCCTATGTGTACTGGAAAGAGACCGGCGACCTGAGCGTGTGGAAAGGCGTGGCTCAAGACGCCGTGGTCATGAACATCGACGACCTGCTGTGTGTGGGCGCCACAAGCAACATTCTGCTCTCGTCGACCATTGGCCGCAACAAGAACCTGATTCCCGGCGAGGTGATTTCGGCAGTGATCAACGGCACGCAGGAATTTATCGACGAGATGAATAATGCCGGTGTCAACATCGTCTCGACTGGCGGCGAAACCGCCGACGTGGGCGACCTGGTGCGCACAATCATCGTCGACAGCACCGTCACCTGCCGCATGCGCCGCGACCAGGTCGTCGACAATGCCAACATCAAGGCAGGCGACGTGATTGTGGGTCTCGCCAGCTACGGGCAGGCAACCTATGAGCGCCAGTACAACGGCGGCATGGGCAGCAACGGCCTCACTTCGGCACGCCACGATGTCTTTGCCAAGTATCTGGCCACAAAGTATCCCGAGAGCTACGACCGGGCCATTCCTGAAGAGTTGGTATATTCGGGCTCAAAACTGCTCACCGACGTCATCGACGGGATGCCCGTGAATGTGGGCCAGCTCGTGCTCTCTCCCACTCGCACCTATGCACCGGTCATCAAGGTCGTGCTTGACCAAATGAGAAACAAGGTGCACGGCATGGTGCACTGCACGGGGGGCGCTCAAACCAAGGTCATGCACTTTGTAGAAAACAAGCACGTGATAAAAGACAACCTCTTCCCCATTCCTCCACTGTTTAAGCTCATCAAGCAAGAGTCGGGTACCGACTGGAAGGAGATGTACAAAGTCTTCAACATGGGCCACCGCATGGAAATATATGTCGACCAGGCCGAGGCACAGGAGGTCATCGACATTGCCAAGTCGTTCAACATCGATGCCCAAGTCATAGGTCACGTCGAGGCAGGCGAATGCAACAGGCTTACTATCAAGAGTGCTGAAGGCACTTTTGAATACTGATTTACAACATTTTCTTCCACTTTATCATGAGGCATCTTGCTGCACACACTATCTTGCTACTGCTACTCACGGCACTGCTGGGACAGTCTTGCGCCACGTCGCCGCGAGTAGTGGTCGAGACACACAAGATGCCCGACACATTGAGGGTGGGCACACTCTACAGTCCCACCAGCTTCTTCCTGTACCGTGGCGACACCTTGGGCTACGACTATGACCGCGTGTGCGACTTTGCCAAAGCAAAGAAAATAAAGTTGCAATTTAAGGTTGCGCCCAACATGCACACCCTCATCGACATGATAAAAACCAAGAAAGTCGACCTGCTGGTATATGAGATCCCCGTCACGGCCGAGTTCAACGAGAAAGTGCTGCACTGCGGCGAGACCAACACCACCTATCAAGTGCTGGTGCAACCCAAGTCGCGGCGCCGCATCAGCAATGTGACCCAGCTCGTGGGTAAAACCATATATGTAGAGAAAGGCTCCAAATACGAATCCCGGTTGCGCAACCTCGACAGTGAGATAGGGGGCGGAATCAACATCCACACTGTAGAGAGCGACACCGTCAATGTCGAGAACCTCATCGAGGGCGTGAACAACGGCACCATCCCACTCACGCTGGCCGACAACGATATCGCCAAGATCGACAAGTCCTACTACAATAACATCGACATCGGGCTCGACGTGAGTTTTCCACAACGTTCGTCGTGGGCCGTCAACCTCAACGACGACTGGCTGGCCGACACGATCGATGCCTGGAGTACAAGCGAACGCACGATGCTCTACACCGAGGACATTGCCAATCGCTACTTTGAGCAAAACCGCACATCAAGTTCTACAGGCTCATCGGCCAGTGCTGCTGGCGGCAAGAACTATGTGAAACACAGCGGCGATATCTCGGCCTACGACGAGCTCTTCAAGAAATATGCACGTCGTTGCCCCTACGACTGGCTGCTGCTTGCCGCCATTGCCCGCACCGAGTCGGACTTTTCGCCCAACGAGGTGTCGTGGGCTGGTGCAAGGGGACTCATGCAAATCATGCCAAGCGGAGCACGCTCGCTGGGAATAGACCCCGAGCGGCTTTTCGACCCCGAGGTCAACGTGCAATGCGCCGTGAGCGAGCTCAACTATCTCGACAGATACTTCAGCAAGTATGTGAGCAACAGCCAGGAGCGCATGAAATTTGTACTTGCAGCCTACAACGGTGGCATGTCGCACATCGTCGATGCTATCAGGCTTGCCCAGAAGTATGGCAAAGATGCGCAGTTGTGGTACGACAATGTAGAAGAAGCCCTCAAGTGGAAATCGATAGAGAAGTACTACAGCGACCCCGTGTGCCACTACGGGTACTTCCGCAGTGGCGAGACCGTGGCCTATGTGCACAAGGTAGAAGACCAATATGAGACTTATAAACAAAGATACTAATCACAAAAAATAAAATTATGAAGAAATTCTATTTAACATCGGCAATAGCCATCACACTGGCATGCTCCCTCACGTTCAGCTCGTGCATTGGAAGCTTTGCCCTCACCAACAAAGTGCTCGATTGGAATCGCCAAGTAGGTAGCAAGTTTGTGAACGAGCTTGTGTTTGCCGCCTTCTGGATACTGCCCGTCTACGAGCTCTCGGCACTGGCCGACGTGCTGGTCATCAACTCAATCGAATTCTGGTCGGGCGACAACCCAGTGCAAGCCTATACCAAGACCATCGACGGCAAAAATGGCACCTACCTGGTGAAGTGCGACAGCAAAGGCTACACGATAACCAACAAGGAGACCAAGGAGGTCGTGAAACTTGACTTCAACGCACAGGACAACTCGTGGTCGGTCAACAAGGATGGCAAGGAGATGAAATTCATGCAATATGTCGACGACAGCCACGTGAAGATGATAGCCCCCAACGGCACCTTCCAGACGGTCAACCTCAACGAGCAAGGCGTGTATGCCTATCAGGAGCTCGCAGCCAGCTCGATGCAGCAATATGCAATGAAATAGAAGTCAACAAAAGAAACACATTGCAAAGCAACTATATAGAACAGCTCAACCCACAGCAGAAGGCTGCTGTGCTCTACACCGACGGGCCAGAACTTGTGATTGCAGGAGCTGGCTCGGGCAAGACACGTGTGCTCACCTACAAGATAGCCTACCTGCTCGACCAGGGCGTTGCACCCTGGCAGATCATGGCACTCACCTTCACCAACAAGGCTGCACGTGAAATGCGGGAAAGAGTGGAACTGTTGCTCGATGCCCAGGATTTGGGCAAGCTGTGGATGGGAACTTTCCACTCCATCTTTGCGCGCATATTGCGCCTCAATGCCGAGAAAATCGGGTTCAAATCCAACTATACGATATATGACGCCAGCGACAGTGTATCGGCCATAAAGCACATCATCAAAGACCTGGGCTATGACGACAAGGTGTACAAGCCATCGAGCATACAGGCACGCATTTCCAATCTCAAAAACGCCATGGTCTCGCCGGCCGATTACAGGCGCGACAAGCGCTGGGCACAAGAAGACATCGAAGCCAAGCGGCCCAACCTGGGGGTTATCTATGATGCCTACTGCACACAATGCCGCAACTCCCAGGCGCTCGACTTCGACGACCTGCTTTACTACACCAACGTGTTGCTGCGCGACAACCCCGACGTGAGAGCCCGATACATGCAGCAGTTCAAGTACATTCTTGTCGATGAGTATCAAGACACCAACTTTGCACAGGACCTCATCATCAAGCAACTGGCGGGCGACGACACCAAGATATGCGTGGTGGGCGACGACGCCCAAAGCATTTACTCATTCAGAGGTGCCAACATCGACAACATTTTAAATCTGCAAAGCATCTATCCTGGCTTGAAAATCTTCAAATTGGAAGAGAACTACCGGTCGACGCAAAACATCCTGGACGTGGCCAACTCGCTCATCGCTGCCAACACACACCAGTATCGCAAGCACATCTTCACCCACAACGGTGCCGGCAAGAAAGTGAGAGTGATAAGGTGTGCAAGCGACTACGAAGAGTCCTACATCATAGCCAACACCATTGCCAGCCTCAAGCGACAGGCAGGCTACAAGTGGAGCGACTTTGCCGTGCTCTACCGCACCAACTCGCAGTCGCGTGTCATCGAGAAGGCGCTCAACAGCGGCGGCCTGGCCAACGACCATGGTCATGTGAGGAGCCCCATCCCCTACCGCATATATGGCGGGCTGGCGTTTTTCCAGCGCAAGGAGGTGAAAGACGCACTGTGCTACTTCAAAATGGTAATCAATCCCGACGACGAGGCGATAAGGCGCATCATCAACTACCCACGTCGCGGCATAGGCGACACCACAGTCGAAAAAATACATCGCTGTGCGGCCCGCAAGAAGGTGAGCATGTGGGAAGTGATTACCCGTCCCGACTTTTACGGTCTCGACGTGAATCGTGGCACCTTGGGGAAAATTGCATCGTTCAAGGCGAAAGTTGATGAAATCCAGCAACTCGACCGCGCGGGCAAGGATGCCTATGAAACGGCCCGTGGCATCATCGAAAAAACCGGACTGCTTGAAATACTCATGGGCGACAAGACTCCCGAAAACATAAGCCGGCAAGAGAACCTGCAAGAGCTGCTCAACAGTGTGAAGGAATATGTCGACAACCATCTGGAGGAGACGGGCAACGTGGCAACGCTGGCCGAGTATCTCACCGATGCTGCCCTTGCCACCGACCAGGACAACGATCAAAACGCCGATGGCGACTGCGTGACGCTCATGACCGTGCACGCAGCCAAAGGGCTTGAATACCGCAACGTTATCATCTCGGGGGTTGAGGACAACCGATTTCCTTCTTATAAAAACCAAGATAGGCTCGCACAGATCGAGGAAGAGCGTCGCTTGCTCTATGTGGCCATTACCCGGGCCAAAGAAAACTGCATCATGCTCTATTCCGACACGGTCGTGATGGCTGGCAAGCCCACGCCAGTTGCTCCCAGCCGGTTTATCATGGACATCGACCCAAAACTTTTGCTCATGAGCCAAACCTCGTTTGCCGCCAGCAAAGCGGGGTCTTACGACAGCTACCACAGCCGTTGGGATAGAGAGAATGAAGAAGGATACAAGGAACACAACGCGCACCAGTACCGAAGTCACAGGGCAAGTGACAGTTCCACACGCGCAGAAAGTCAACACTTGCAAGCCGCCTCGCCCCGCCGCCTCACCCCCGTGAGACAAGTGCAAGGCCGCCCAACAACTGGAGGAGGAAGTGCACACACCCCCGACGAGCTACATGTGGGTACCGTCATCAAACATGCACGCTTCGGCGAGGGCACGGTGACCAACATCGACCTGACTACCGATGCCAAAATCACGGTAAACTTCAATGCCCTCGGGCAAAAACTGTTGCTACTAAAATTCGCAAAATTTGACATTGTAGGATAATGATGAATCTTAACACACCATACTATATTGTATATGAAGACAAGCTAAGGCACAATCTTGATATCATCACCAACGTGGCCAACCGCGCCGGTGTGAAAATCATCATGGCATTTAAAGCAAATGCCTTGTGGAAGACCTTCCCGATATTCAGAGAATACGGGATAAGCTCCACGGCCAGCTCGGTCAACGAGATGCGACTGGCCAACGACGAGTTGCACTGCAAGGCCCACACCTACTGTCCGGCCTACACTCCCGACACCATGCGCGCCTTCTTACAGGGAAGCAGCCACATCACCTTCAACTCGGTAGCACAATATGAGCGCTTCAAGGCTGCTGTCGATGCCAGCCCCTGCCACATAAGCTGCGGCCTGCGGGTTAATCCCATGTGCTCGGTCATCGACACCGACATCTACAACCCCAGTTGCCCCGGGTCGAGATTTGGCGTTACAGCCGACCAGCTCGACTACATGCCAGAGGGCATCGAGGGCTTGCATTTTCATGCCTTGTGCGAGTCATCGTCGCACGACCTCGAGAAGGTGCTCGTTGCTGTCGAACGCCAATTCGGCAAATTCATGCCACAGCTCAAGTGGATCAACATGGGGGGCGGTCACTTGATGACTCGCAAGGGATATGACACCGACCATCTGGTGGGCGTGCTCAAAGCATTCAAGCAACGTCACCCCAATCTTGAAGTGATACTTGAGCCTGGCAGCGCATTTTGCTGGCAAACAGGAGATTTGGAAGCAACTGTGGTAGATATTGTTGAAAACAGCGGCATCAAGACCGCCATTGTAGATGTGTCGTTTGCCGACCACATGCCCGACTGCCTTGAGATGCCCTACAAGCCTGCAATCACTCAAGCGCTGAGTGAGGTAGATCACAGCAAACCCACCTACAGGATAGGCGGCAACTCGTGCCTGAGCGGTGACTATGTGGGCGACTGGAGCTTTGAGCACCCACTCGAGATCGGGCAGCAACTCACATTTGAGGACATGAATCACTACACGACCGTAAAGACCACTATGTTCAACGGCTTGCAACATCCCGACCTCGTGCTACAGCACAGCGACGGCACACGCGAGATACTGCGTCACTTCGATTATGAGGATTATAAAAACAGAATGGATTAAAACTAAAACAATATACAATTATGTCAATCACCAACTTTGCTCCAGGCGTGCACTACGTAGGCGTCAACGACCGCACCACCGAGCTATTTGAAGAACTGTGGATGATACCCCTGGGTGTCACCTACAACTCATATCTCATCGTAGGAAACGAGAAAACTGCGCTCATCGATACAGTGGCCGAAGGCTTCTATCTTGAGCTGGGAGCCAACATCAAGGCCGTGCTGGGCGACCGGCGACTCGACTACATCGTAGTCAACCACATGGAGCAGGATCACTCTGGCAGCATAGAATTGCTGAAAAAGGAGTATCCCGAGGTCACTATCGTGGGCAACGCCAAGACGGCCGACATGCTCAACGGGTTCTACGGAATAAACCAAGGCGTGCATATTGTGAAAGACGGCGACTCGCTCGACCTGGGGGGCAAGACACTCACCTTCTACATGACCCCCATGCTGCACTGGCCCGAAACGATGATGACTTATCTCACACAAGATGGGGTTTTGTTCTCGGGCGATGCATTCGGATGCTTTGGCGCTCTGGCAGGTGCCGTTGTCGACAGTGACTTGAACCCTGGCATGTACTGGATGGAAATGTACCGCTACTATGCAGCTATTGTAGCCAAATACGGCATATCGGTAAAAAATGCAATGAAAAAACTGGCAGCCCTCGACCTGCAATACATTGCATCGACCCACGGGCCCGTGTGGCACGACAACTTGCAACGCGTGGTGGGCATCTATGCCGACCTGGCCGAGTGGAAGGCCGAGAAGGGTGTTGTCGTGGCCTATGCCTCGATGCACGGAAACACAGCCAAGGCTGCCGAACTTGTAGCTCGCCGCCTGGCCGAAAAAGGCGTGAAAAATGTGGTGCTGCAAAACCTGAGCAACAACGACATCTCCTATGTGCTCATGAACATGGCACGATACAATGGCATCATCATTGGTGGCACGACCTACAATGCCGAGATAAATCCTCGCGTGGCCCTCTTGCTGCGCGCCTTGAAGGGCAGCAACGCGCAAAACCGCATCGTTGGATGCTTCGGTTGCTACTCGTGGGCACCTGGCGTGACCAAGAAGATGATGGCCGCCCTCGACGGACTCAAGGTAACCACCTTGGAGCCTGTTGAGTTCAAGCAATCGGTAGGTGCCGACGACCTCTCCAGCCTCAATGCCCTCGCCGATGCAATGGCCAGCAAGATCTGACACTACACACACAGCCAGTACAACCTTTATAGAAACATCCTCGCAAGCGATAACCGCTTGCGAGGATGTTTCTTCTATATCACAGCCAGCATAATACTGCTGTCATTGTACTGCTTCGCCCAGGAGCTCAAAGGGCAGGGCTTCGTTGATTTTTACTTGGCAGAATTGACCTGGCGTGAGATGCACACGCTTAGAAATCAGCACCTCGGGGTCGACATCGGGCGAGTCCCACTGGGTGCGTCCCACATAGTAGTCGTCGTCTTCCCTGTCAACAATCACGCGCAGCGTCTTACCCACTTTCTCGTTTTGTATCTCTTGCGATATGCTTTCCTGCAGGTCCATAAGTTGCTTGAGTCGCTCTTGTTTCACCTGCTCTGGCACATTGTCGTCGTAGTGCTTTGCAGCAAAGGTGCCATCCTCCTGGCTGTAGGCAAAGGCGCCCATACGTTCAAAGCGCATGTTGCGAGTGAATTGCATGAGCTCTTGGAACTCTTGCTCCCCTTCTCCAGGGAAACCCACCATCAACGTGGTGCGCAAGTGTATGCCCGGCACCTCACGGCGCAATGTAGCAATCAAGTCCTCTTGCTCAGCCCTGGTGATGTGACGCTGCATGGCATCGAGCACCTTGTCGCTGGCATGCTGCAGGGCAATATCGAGATAGTTGCACACATTGTCGTGCGCTCTCATGACAGGCAACAAGTCGTAGGGGAACTGTGTGGGGTAGGCATAATGCAATCTTATCCATTCCACACCGGGTATATCGGCCATGCGGTCGACGAGCTCGGGAAGCATCATTTTACCATACAGGTCGAGGCCATAGGAGGACAAGTCTTGTGCAATCACATTGAACTCCTTCACGCCACGACTCACGAGACTGCGCACCTCGCTCAGCAGGTCATCGATAGGCTCCGACTTGAAACGTCCCGTCATCAAAGGGATAGCACAAAAGGCACAGAAGCGGTTGCACCCCTCGGCAATCTTCATGTAGGCATAATGGCCGGGAGTCGACACATACCGCTCGTTGGCAATATCCTCATGATAGGACTTGCCCAGGTCGTTGAGCATCTGTTTCCAGTTGAACTTGCCGTAAAACTTGTCGACCTCGGGCAATTCCTGCTTGAGTTCATCGAGAAAACGCTCAGAGAGACAGCCCATGACAATGAGTTTCCTCAACTTGCCAGCTTTTTTGGCTTGACCAAGCTTGAGAATCACATTGATAGATTCCTCTTGCGCATCTCGGATAAAGCCACAGGTGTTTACCACGGCAATCTCGCCGTCAACCCGTTTTGGGTTGTGGGCTACCGTGTAGCCACAAGCTTGGAACTGACGTATCAAGTGCTCTGAGTCGACCAGATTTTTAGAGCAACCCAGAGAAATTATATCAACTTTGTTTTTACGCATGAGAGTGTGTGCCTTAGTCTTTCTTTCCAAATAGTGATTTCACAAACTCGTTCTTTCTGAAAATCTGCAAGTCTTCAATGCCCTCGCCCAACCCTATGTATTTCACAGGAATCTGGAACTGGTCGCTTATGCCTATCACCACGCCACCCTTTGCAGTGCCGTCAAGCTTAGTCACCGCAAGAGCGTTGACCTCGGTGGCAGCCACAAACTGCTTGGCCTGCTCAAAGGCATTCTGGCCCGTCGAGCCGTCAATAACCAGCAATATCTCGTGGGGAGCCTCGGGCAACACCTTCTTCATCACATTTTTCATCTTGGTGAGCTGGTTCATCAAGTTCACATTGTTGTGAAGACGGCCAGCCGTGTCCACAATCACAACATCGGCATTTTCCTCTTTAGCCTTGGCCACGGCCTTGTAGGCCACAGCTGCGGGATCAGGATGCTTGTTGGGGTCTTTCTTCTCCTCGTCTTCATAGTGGTCGTGATGTATCACGGGCACGCCCACGCGCTGCCCCCATATCTCGAGCTGCTCGTCGGCAGCGGCACGGAAAGTGTCGGCAGCACCCAGCACCACGCGGTTTCCGGCTTTCTTAAACTGGTAGGCCAGCTTGCCTATCGTGGTCGTCTTGCCCACGCCGTTCACGCCCACCACCATGATCACATAGGGCTTTTTGTCGGCAGGCACAGTGAAATCTTCCATGTCGGCATTGTTGTTGTCGGCCAGCAACTTGGTAATTTCGTCGCACAGCAGGTCGTTGAGCTCGCTGGTGCCCACATAGTGGTCGCGGGCCACACGCTGCTGAATGCGGTCGATGATCTTCAATGTGGTTTCAACGCCCACATCGCTGGTGACAAAAACCTCCTCGAGCTCATCGAGCACGTCGTCGTCGATCTTTGACTTGCCGGCTATGGCATGCTTGAGCTTGCTGAACATGCCTTGGCGTGTCTTGTCGAGGCCGTTGTCGAGCGTCTCTTTTTTCTCTTTGGAGAAGAACTTGTTGAAAAAACCCATTATAAAAAAGCCTTTTTAATTTTGTGCAAAGATAGCAATTTTATGGCAATTTTTGCGGTATTTCAAATATTATAGTAATTTTGCAGCTAAATCTGCACAGCACATGAACTACGAGGTCATAGCGACTAACAACGACACCCAAGCCCGCGCCGGGCTCATCACTACCGATCACGGTCAAATCGAGACTCCCATATTTATGCCGGTGGGCACAGTGGGAGCGGTAAAAGCGGTGCACATGAGCGAGCTGCGCAACGATATCAAAGCACAAATCATACTGGGCAACACCTATCATCTTTACTTGCGCCCTGGCATGGACGTGATAGAGCAAGCAGGCGGTCTTCACAAGTTCAACGGTTGGGAGAAGCCCATCTTGACCGATAGCGGCGGTTTCCAGGTGTTTTCGTTGGCGGCCAATCGCAAGCTCAAGGACGAGGGTGTATACTTCAGAAGCCACATCGATGGCTCTAAGCACCTCTTCACACCAGAGAAGGTGGTCGACATACAGCGCACGATAGGCAGCGACATCATGATGGCTCTCGACGAGTGTCCGCCAGGCCAATCAGAATATGACTACGCACGCAAGTCGCTGCGCCTCACCCAGAGCTGGCTTAAGCGAGGATGGAAGCACTTCAACGAGACAGAACCGCACTACGCACACCGCCAGGCGTTTTTCCCCATTGTACAAGGATGCACATTCAAAGATCTGCGGCAAGACAGTGCCAAGTTTGTCGCCGACCTGGGCGCCGAGGGCAACGCCATAGGCGGCCTGGCCGTGGGCGAGCCCACCGAGGTGATGTACGACATGATTGAGGTGGTCAACGAGATACTTCCCCACAACAAACCTCGCTACTTGATGGGCGTGGGCACACCCGCCAACATTCTGGAAGCCATCGACCGCGGTGTCGACATGATGGACTGTGTGATGCCCACACGCAATGGCCGCAACGGCATGCTGTTCACCCAGCACGGCACGATGAACATGCGCAACAAAAAATGGGCCTACGACTTCAGCCCGATTCAAGAAGACGGCGCCTCGGTTGTAGACACGGCCTACTCCAAGGCCTACCTGCGCCACCTCTTCATTGCCCAGGAGATACTGGCCATGCAGATTGCCAGCATCCACAACCTGGCATTTTACCTGTGGCTGGTGCGCGAGGCCCGCAAGCACATCATTGCCGGCGACTTCAAGTCGTGGAAAACGACAATGGTAGAAAACGTGACACGCAGATTATAGCAGCAACGTGAAAATACTGAGTAAAATATTGCATCATCGCAAAAGGGACGGCATTGACCAACCCTCTCTCGCGTCGCCACAACCCGAGGAGGCACTACAACCTGAAGGGAATGAGGAAAAGCAACCTGCCCCTGTCACCACGCCTGCAGCCATAAAAGAGAGAAAGCCCCACAAGCGCCTGGTGAAGCACCTCGACACATTCATCATCAAGCAATTTTTGGGCACCTTCTTCTTTATCATCATTCTCGTGATGGCCATTGTCATTATGTTTGACATCAACGAGAAGCTCGATGCAATGCTCACAGCGCCGCTCAAGGAGACTGTTTTTAAGTATTTCATGAACTTCCTGCCCTACATAGCCGCCCAGTTTGCCCCATTGTTTGTTTTCATTGCAGTAATATTTTTCACATCACGACTGGCCGATCGCAGCGAGATTACTGCCATACTCTCGGCAGGCGTGAGCTTCGGCAGGCTTACGGTACCCTACTTAGTGTCGGCAGCAGTGATAACGGCAGGAATGCTCTACCTCTCGCTCTACGTGATTCCGCCAGCCAACGTGAAACGCATCGAGTACACCAACCAGTGGGTAAAAAACAAGCGTGTGGACTATGGCGACAACATTCAGCTGCAAGTGCGACGCGGCGTGATGATGCACATGGCACGCTACGACAACATCACCAAGCATGGGTCGCGCATATCGGTAGAGGAGTTCAAGGGCAACGCGCTCAAATCACGCCTCACAGCAAGCGACGCAACCTACGACACCCTGGGGCGCTGGAAGCTCACCGACTACGAGATGCGCCACTTCGATGGGCTGAACGAGACCATGCGCCGAGGCAACAACCTCGACACTACATTGAATATTGACCCCAAAGACTTCTTGATTGCCAAAAACGACCAGGAAATGCTCACCTCGCCCGAGTTGAAGAAATATATCGACTCGCAGAAGAAGCGCGGCGCTGCCAACATCCAGCAATTTGAGATCGAGTATGAGCGCCGCTACGCCATGAGTGCAGCCGCATTCATTCTCACCATCATAGGTTTGTCGCTGTCGTCGAGAAAAGTGCGCGGTGGCATAGGGCTCAACATAGGCATAGGACTCGCCTTGAGCTTCTCCTACATTCTTTTCATGCAAGTGACACAGACTTTTGCCGTGAGCGGCTACACCTCGCCACGCGTAGCCATGTGGATACCAAACATCATCTATAGTATCATCGCCATAGTACTCTACAAGAGGGCTTCGCGATAGGCGGTCATCATCACCGCCACACGCACAAGCAATTTCACAAGCAGGCGCAGGCTATTTCTTGCCCATATCCTGGGGATAAGGCCCGTATTGTGCCTCATCGTCGGCCTTGGCACGTGCTGCCATCTCCTTCTTGCGCAGGCGCCAGTAAATCAAAGCAATGAGAACCAACCCACCGGCAAGGGTGCAATAATAGCGCAAGCTGTGCCCGGCACGCAACAGGTCGAGGCCCACATAAGCCATGACTGCAAGAAAAGCAAGCAGGAGCACAGGCAATATAATAGAAAAACGCAGTCGTTTATTCATGGCATTCGGTCACTTCGCTCACGATATAGGGTGAAAGCTCAGGGTTGTAGCACCCGCTTTCAAGATAATTGTAGATATTGATACACGCCCAAGCGTCGATAGCGGCATATTGCTGTTGGGCAGGCGAGAGAGGATCGGCCTCCCAGTTGGTCAAGCGCTGGCCCTTGCTTATTTTCTTTTGAAACAATATGGCATATATCTTTTGCAAGCTGATGTCGGCAATGCCGAACTTGCCCACGAGGTCTTGTATCTCGACAAAACCAGCAGGCTTACAGTCACTCACATGGCTCAAGCCGTTGAAATCGTCGTGTGTCGACAGCCCCACCTTCTTGCAGGCAGGGTCGGCAAGATATTCGGCCAATTTCAAAGGAACGCCTATCTTGTTGACTCTAAACAAGAAGCATTCATCGGGTGTAGAAAGCTGAATCAATGCGAGCTTGTGATGTACACCCTTTTTAAACGACGGACGTGTTTCGGTGTCGAAGCCCACAATGGCCGCGTGGCGAAGCACATTGACCGCGGCATTGACAGTGAGCATAGAATCAACTACATGAATTTGACCTGGAAAGGTAACCAACTCCATATCGTTGATGAGGTGTTTGTCGATTGCAATTTTAATCATTGCCATTGAAGATGCTGATAATAAATGTTGCGTTGCGCAAAGTTACAAAAACTATTTGTAAATCACTGTTCCCATTCATAGATTTCAGTAGTAAAAGACGTGTAACTTGGGTGTAGGCGCAACGCAAGTGATGCCTGTGCAACAAGCCACACGACACTTAATGCCGAAAATAAATTGAAATGTGACAGTCTGGAAATCAGGACAGTGAGCACAATTATCGATATTATCAATTGAGCGATAGATGCACTCTGTTGCGGTCATGAGGAGGATGAGCTTCCTTTGCAACACAAAAATCAAACAACAACAAATTAAAACAGAAAAAAATATGGAATCAATTATCAATCAACACGCACCCGAGTTCACCGTACAAGCATTCCAAGACGGCAACTTTAAGACAGTGACCAGCAAAGATATCGAGGGCAAGTGGGCCTTGTTCTTCTTCTACCCTGCCGACTTCACCTTTGTGTGCCCCACAGAGCTGGAGGACCTGCAGAGCAAGTATGACGAACTGAAAGGCATGGGAGTAGAAGTGTTCAGCGTGAGCACCGACAGCCACTTTGTGCACAAAGCCTGGCACGACACTTCCGACCGCATAGGCAAGCTGCAATATGCCATGCTCGCCGACCCACTGGCAGTGCTGTCTCGAGGCTTCGGCGTCTACAAGGAGGATGAGGGCGTAGCCTACCGGGGCTCATTCCTGGTTAATCCCGAAGGCCTTGTGAAACTGGCCGAGATCCAGGACAACAGCATCGGCCGCAATGCCGACGAGCTGGTGCGCAAAGTGCGCGCTGCCTTGTATGTGGCCAGCCACAATGGCGAGGTGTGCCCGGCAAAGTGGCAGGAAGGAAATGATACCCTCAAACCAAGCATCGACCTCGTGGGAAAACTCTAAAGAAGAGATATGATAGAACCACAAGTACTAAATCAGGTAAAAGGGGTGATGGCCAAGCTCAGCACCACCTTTACTTTTGTTGTAGAGCGCAACCTTGACGACGAGAAAACGACAAGTTATTGCAATTTTGTTGAAGACGTAGCCTCGTGCAGTAAACTCATCACGGTGCAATATCGAGAGGGGAGAAACTTCAAGTTATCGATTGCACGCAACGGCGAGGACACTGGCATTTCATTCAGCGGCATACCAAACGGACATGAGTTCACCTCGTTGCTGCTGGCGCTGCTCAATGGCGACGGCCAGGGCCGCAACCTGCCCGATGTCGCACTCACACGGCGCATTAAGGCTCTGCAAGGCGACATGCAACTCAAGACCTACGTCTCGCTCACATGCACCAACTGCCCCGACGTGGTGCAGGCTCTCAATGTGATGGCGCTGCTCAATCCCGCTATCAGCAACGAGACCGTCGACGGCGCCCTACACCAGGATGAAATCGAGAAGCTCAACATCCAGGCAGTGCCCTCGGTCTACATCAATGGCGACTTGCTGCACGTGGGCCGCGGCACCCTGGGTGAACTGCTGGAGGAAATCGAAGAGCACATGGGAGTTGCCTCTCAAGCTCCCGGCACTGCCAACCAGCACGCCGCCGACCTTATTGTGCTCGGTGCAGGACCGGCAGGTGTGGCCGCAGCCATCTATGCAGCGCGCAAGGGGCAAGATGTGGCCCTCGTGGCTCAACGCATAGGCGGCCAGGTGAATGATACCACCGGCATTGAAAATGTAATCTCGGTGGCTAAGACAACCGGCACACAGCTGGCTGCCGACCTGGCCACACATCTTGCTGAATACAACATAGCTGTTTTTAACAACCGACGTGTCGTCCACGTCGACCTCACCGGAAAATTGAAGCGAGTGGAGACACGTGGCGGCGAGACTATTCTGGCACCCAAAGTAATCATTGCAACGGGAGCAGGATGGCGACGTCTGGGCCTGCCCGACGAGGACAAGTATATAGGCCACGGCATACACTTCTGTCCACACTGCGACGGTCCCTTCTATAAAGGGAAAAATGTAGCCGTGATTGGGGGCGGCAACAGTGGCGCCGAGGCGGCAATCGACCTGGCCGGTACTTGCAAGCACGTGACACTCGTGGAATTTAGCGACAAGCTTAAAGCCGATGACGTGTTGCAGCAAAAACTGCAGAACATGCCCAACGTTGACATCATCACCCACTGCCAAACCACAGGGCTCACCGGCGATGGCAGCAAGTTGACTGGCATCGACGTGCGCGATCTCAAGAGCGGAAATGAGCAGCACATGGCACTCGACGGTGTGTTTGTACAGATAGGGCTAAAGCCCAACAGCGATTTGTTTAAAGGCAAAATCGAGATGACACCACACGGTGAGATCGTTGTCGACGACCGCAACCACACATCGGTGCAGGGCGTGTATGCCGCAGGCGATGTCACGACAACGCCGTTCAAGCAAATCATGATTGCCATGGGCGAAGGGGCCAAAGCCGCACTGTCGGCATTTGAAGACAGCCTGTACCAGACTCAAGATGAGTAGGCAACGTAACAAGCAGGCAAAACAACACACGCCGACACTCACAAAATGCATAGCGGCATAGCGGGCGTTGTCAACCCGAGTGCCGCTTCTACTATTATTTGCACAATATAAAATTAAAGCCTTGGGCATGAGTCCAAGGCTTCATCATTGTGGTGAAATATTGTGTATCGTTCGTTATCCTTATTTCAAAGCTTCCTGTACCTTGTCGTTAGGTACCATGCGCTCTTCAAAAACATAAGCGCCAGTCTTGGGCGAGCGCACCATCTTGATCACTTTGCTGAATGTACGGCCCTCACCAGTTTGAAGGGTAGCAACTACTTTTTTTGCCATATATCAAAAGTTTTATTTGATTTCTTTGTGAATAGTATATTTCTTGAGATATGGGTTGTATTTCTTCAACTCCAGACGCTCAGTTGTATTTTTGCGGTTTTTGGTAGTGATGTATCGTGACATTCCTGGCACGCCGCTTGCCTTTTGTTCGGTGCATTCGAGAATGACTTGCACTCTATCGCCTTTTGCTTTCTTTGCCATGATTCGATTACTTTACAATAGTTTTGATTTCTTTTAAATTGCCATCGGCAGCAGCCTTCTTGAGAGCAGCATCGAGGCCGATACGATTGATCAGACGCAAGCCGGCAGCCGATACTGTGAGCTTGATCCACTGTTGTTGCTCAACCCAATAGAATTTGCGGTTTTGCACATTAACGTTGAATTTACGTTTTGTTCTTCTCTTAGAGTGCGACACATTGTTGCCAGTGATCGCCTTCTTGCCTGTGATTTCGCAAACTTTAGACATAGTTGTTATTCTCTGTTTTTGTTATCAATAAAATGATTATCGATATTCAAGTCAGTCACATCTACCTCGCAGTAGCACAATACTCTATGGCCTAATATGAGCGAGCCTCTGCCTTTGGTTGATCGGTCGTTACCTCCGTGGGCGGTGAGAAAGCCGCCTGGTGGGTGGGCTGCCATTGGGGCTATTTAATATCGTCCTACGCTTGAGTTCCGAGTTTAAGCATCATCTCGGGCATCGAAGTTTCAACGATCATGTCACAGAACAGGACTAACGGGAAGTCGTTGTACCCTGCCTTGAAATCGAGTGCAAAGTTAATGATTGTTTTTCAATTATGCAAGATCCCTGAGCCATAATTTTGTAGCCTCGGCACACACGGCTCACGCCCTTTAATCCAACTCGCGCAGCAACTTGTAGAGCATCTTGAGGGCCTCGGTTGTAGCGCGGTTGATCACTCGATTGCGGTCGCCCGGCAGGTGGCAGCACTGTGCCACTACCCTGTCGTTGCACTTGGCGGCCATCCACACAGTGCCCACAGGTTTACCTGGCACAGCTCCTCCAGGGCCAGCGATGCCCGAAGTCGACACAGCACAGTCGGTGCCTATCACCCGGCAGGCGCCCTCCACCATTTGGCGCACCACGGGCTCGCTCACTACGCCGTTGACAGCAATGTCGTGCGACGACACGCCGAGCACGTTTTCTTTCACCTCGTTGGCATAGGACACCACCGCGCCCATAAAGTAATCGCTGCTGCCAGCCACCTGGGTTATTACATGGGCTATGTTGCCGCCCGTGCAGCTCTCGGCCGTCGACACCGTGAGATGATGCTTGCGCAGCATGTCGCCCACAATCTCGGGCAGGCTGCGGTCTTGGTCGCTGATGATGTTGTCGCCCAGCAAAGCGTGCAGTTGTTGGCTATATTTGTCCATGTCGGCATTTACCAGCTCGGCGCTGGCCGACGCCCCCGAGAGTCGGAGGCGAATGATACCCGGTTGTGGAAGATAGGCCAAGTGCATATAAGTGGGCAGACTGCGTTCGAAGGCGTCGAGCCGCATGGCCAGTTCCGACTCGATGATGTCGATGACAATAAACGTGCGGTATTCAATGTCGATATCGCTGTCGTATTTCTTTATCAACTGGGGTATGACCTCGCGCAGCATCATGGTCTCGGTCTCGTGCGGCACACCAGGCATCGACACAAGCGTTTTGTCACCTTTTTCAAACCACATGATAGGAGCTGTGCCCACCTGGTTCTGTATCACCCGGCACGAGCTGGGCACCATGGCCTGAGCGCGAGTATAATCGTTAAGCTTGATGTGGCGTTTGGCTACCACCTCAAGCACATTGGCTGCAGTGGCCTCATCGTGCACAAGGCTACCGCCAAAGTACTTGCACAGGGCAGGCTTGGTGATATCGTCCTTGGTAGGGCCAAGGCCGCCAGTCATCAATATCACATCGGTCTGCTCAAAAGCCTCATCGATAGCGCGAAAGATTTCGGCAGCATCGTCGGCCACTACTTTCACACTTTTCACGTTCCACCCATAAGGGGTGAGGTGGCGGGCAATCCATCCCGAGTTGGTGTCGGTGACCTGCCCTATGAGAAGCTCGTCGCCTATTGCTATGATTGAATAGTTCATTTCTGTATCTTGTTAATTGCTAATATGCGTTGATATAGTGTGGGGTGGCTGTAGTTGAACCACACCACAAGCGGATGCGGGGTAAGATTGGACATCGTGTTGACCGACAATTTTTTCAACCCCGACACCAGTGCCGCTCCCAAACCATGGCGAGCGGCAAAAGCATCGGCCTTGTACTCGGCTCGCCGCGACAAGATGTTGGCCACAGGATTCAAGGCAATCTCAATGGGCGTGAGCAACATTGAAAATGCTAAAATCGAGAGGGCAAACGAAGGCGCCGTCCCGCCCAGAGCCGCTGGCAGCTCGGGGCTCGACACCACCAGCGAGAAGACCCACAAGTAGGCAGCCACCATCGCGATGGCTCTCACCATGCCAATGAGAGTGTCGTGATGCTTGTAGTGCCCTATCTCGTGTGCGAGCACTGCCACGATCTCGTCGGTGCTGAGTTGCTCTATAAGCGTGTCGTAGAGCACGATGCGCTTTTTGGGGCCGAAGCCGGTGAAATAGGCATTGGCCTTGGTGCTGCGTTTTGATCCATTTATCACATAGATGTTTTTGATCTTGAACTGCATGCGAGCTGCTGCTTGCTCGATGGCTTGGCGCAAGATCCCAGCCTCAAGAGGGGTCTGCTTGTTGAAAAGCGGCACAATGACGCTGGAGTAAAACAAATTTACAATGACAATGAACACCGTCAAAAAGCAAGTCGCCCATATCCAAAACGAGCTGCCAAGCCACTGAAAGAGCAAAAAAATGCCACACATGACAATGGCCGTCATCACATATTCAACGAGAAACTCCTTCACACAATCGAGCCAAAAAGTGGCTGCTGTTGTCTTGTTAAACCCGTATCGCTGCTCGACGTTGAAAGTGGAATAGTAGCTGAATGGAATGCTCAGAATTTCTATGAACAACTGGCAACCGAAAAAGAAAACGAGCAACTCGACTATGCCTGTATCAAAACATGACTTGCACCAGTTGTCATAGCGTCCATACACCCCAGCAGCGAGCAAAACCAGCGTAACGACAACCTCAACACCACGCTTCAAGCTCGACACTCGCCGATTGGCCCGCATGTAATGTTGCTGCTTGGCATACTGCTGCTCATCATACAATCCTTGCAGCAACTGTGGGATGGGATGCGTCATCCACCGGCCATTGAGGTAAGACAGGACACTGCTCAATACAAACTCGAGCAGGACAAAAGCTATTATAATGACAAGTATCGCATTCATGCTCACCTCATCAAATAGTAACCCTTGCAAAGGGTGGCAATGTAATGTCGCAATACTGGTGGTCGAGATACTTGAAATATCCTGCTACCGCTATCATGGCAGCATTGTCGGTAGTAAACGATCGCTTTGGGATGAAGGCCTTAAGATGATGCCTATCGGCATACTGCTGCACAGCCTCGCGCACGCCCGAGTTGGCCGAGACGCCGCCACCTATGGCAATGGTTTTGATTCCCGTGTTGGCAATTGCTTTCGAGAACTTGTCCATGAGTATCTCGATGATGGTTTTCTGGAGTCCCGCTGCCAAGTCGGCCTTGTTTTCTTCAACAAAATTGGGGTTAAGCTTCAACTGGTCGCGCAGCGTGTAGAGAAACGAAGTCTTGAGCCCGCTGAAGCTGTAGTTGTAGCCATCGACATGCGGATGTGCAAACTTGAAATGATTGGGGTTGCCCTCGTGAGCCAACCGGTCGATAATAGGGCCGCCTGGATAAGGTAGACCCATCGACTTGGCGCACTTGTCGAATGCCTCGCCTGCAGCATCGTCGATGGTCTGGCCCAGCACCTGCATGTCGCCGGGAGCGTTCACCTTGATGATCTGCGAGTTGCCCCCCGAGATGAGCAGGCACAAGTAGGGAAAGCCGGGTACCTGAGTGTGCTCGTCTTCCTTGATGAAATGCGACAAGGTGTGGCCGTGCAAGTGATTCACATCGACCAGCGGGATGCCGAGTGCAAGTGCGAGCCCCTTGGCAAAGGCTGTGCCCACATGCAGTGAGCCTGGCAGACCTGGCCCACGGGTGAAGGCTATTGCATTGATTTGACTCTTGTCGATGCCGGCCTGGCGTATGGCCTCGCTCACCACTGGCACAATGTTTTGCTGGTGGGCGCGCGATGCCAGCTCGGGCACCACGCCACCGTAGGCCTCGTGAACCTTTTGACTTGCTATCACATTTGACCTCAAGATGCAATCCTCGAGGACTGCTGCCGATGTGTCGTCGCACGACGACTCTATACCTAAAATGATTGTACTCATTACGATTTCTTGTATTGACGGTGCAAAGTTACAAATAATTGTTTACAGTTGGGCCGCGTGCCAATTACAAAGTTAGAACCGGAATCCAGTGATGACGTTCAAGTTGAATATCGCATTGAAAAAGCTATACTGATTGGTGTGATACAAATGCCCGTCACTTATGAACTGGAGACCGTAGAAAAACTTGCTGCGGTTGAGCACAAGTCCCGACTTGACGCGGAACGAAAGCGACAACATGTCTTTCTTCCCCTCGACCGAGCTGGGAAATGAGTGGCGATAGCCCACTCCAGTGAGTGCGGTGATGTTGAAAAGCCAGCGCTTGCGAAATGCCCAGTTGTAGCCATAGCCCAGCAAGAAGCTGTAGTCGCGGTAGCGGAAACGATACACGCGGCGCTCGTCGGGCAAGTTGTTTTGAAGCTCCTCGTCGAGCTTGCTGAAATCCATGGTAAAATCCTGGTGGCTGAAATGCAGGCCGGCAATAAACGAGCCCGAGCTACGTATCTGGTAGCGCGAGAAGCTGTAGGCTGCCGACTGCATGTAGTGCATGTGGTTGAAAATATAGTAAGTATAGCCTCCCCAGTATTCTCGCGAGAGCCCTTTGAACTTCACCGACTTGAAAACCGACTTGAATTTTCCCAAGTGATGCAGGTTGGACTCGCGCACATCCTTGGAATAATAGCCTTCAAACATGACACGCGAGGTGTTGAAGTTGAACTCCCACCTTATATTCTTGATGCGACGTCCTGTGATGAGGTCGTTCAAGTTGATGGTATAGCCCAGCCCAAGGCCTGAATATGATCCATGCACACCGAAGAAACAGGTCACGTTGGAGTTGATCATGATGGGCACCCGTTGCGATGTGAGGGTGCCGGCATAGGAATCCAGCCAGTTGCTTTCTTTCACAGTAAACTTCCACTTGGTGCGCGTGCCCACAATATAGGCGGTGTCGTAGGTGTTGAGGTAGCGGTCAAACCACCGGTAGCACTTCACCCCGAAGTGAATGAGCCCAGGATAGGACACAGTCGTATCTTTCAGGTTGAGCTTGCCGTGCATGAGCGCTCTCTTCCAGTAGCCGTCGTCGCGCGTGGTGTCAAATTCACTTGCAGCATTGTCCACAGGCAAGTCGCGTTCTTGCTGAGCCATGGCAGGCAGGCACATGACCCACAAAGCTATTGCAATCACTATTTTGAGGTGCCGCTGTTTCATCTCTGCAATTTCGACGAGTCACTTTTCACTGATGGGGCCGTGCGCACTGGCACATGCAGTGTGTCGGGCACGGCACTGGGGCGACGCTTGAAGAAATTGCGCCAGTTGTCAAAGTCGTGCTTATAGACGATGCCCACACCCTGCGTGGTCAACGCGTTGCGCACATAGTAGTTCTGGTCGTTGTAGTGATTGTAAGCCTTAAGGCGGAAGGTGCCCTTGCTATTGAGCAAGTACTCGATGTCGAAGTCTCCTATAAAATTTGAGTTTTTGGCGTTGTAGGCATTGTCACGATAGCCGAAGTTGCCGTTAAACAGCAATCGGTTGTTGAGCAACTGGCTGGATAGGGCAAGGTCAACTTCCATGTCGGAAAAGTCGCCCTTGTTGCTGCGGAAGTTGGGCGATATGCTCCAGTTCTCATTTAAGCGTCCCAGCATGTTGCCCAACTGCGACGATATCGTCGACGAGGCAACCGAGGTGAGCTCATTGTTGGTCGTGGAGTTGTTCATGTACTCGGGCGTGTAGAAGCGATTCAGTGCCAGCAGGTACACGATTTGACGGTTCATCATGTCGTCGGTGCTGATGATGCTGTTGATTTTTCTCACTGCCTCGGTCGTGAGCGTGGGGAACTCGAGCGAGAACGAAATGTCGGGCTGGCTTATTACCCCCTTGGCCATGAGCACAGCATGTACAGGCACGTTGGTGCGATTCAGCTCACGATCATCGGCAAAAGACTCGTCAAGGTCCTTGATGTTGGCGTTGAGGGCATAATAGGCCTTGATGTCGAGTATGGCTTTGTAGGGATCGCCCTGGAAGCTGATAGCGCTGCCGCTCTGTATTGTAAAGTCCTTGATGATGATGTCTTGCAGCGTGAAATTGTAGGAGCCCTTTTCCAAAACATATTTCCCGTACATCTCGAGTTGCTGATCGCTGTTGTCGTAGGCCATGCGCAAGTTGCCACGGCCCGTCGCCTTTATTTTGTCGCCGCTCACGGGGTCCATCACAAGCACCATCTGCATGTCGGGGGTAATGTCGCCCTGCAGGTCTATCTTGTACTCGGTGGGCAGCGAGGGTTTCTGCTCCTGCGCAATCTTCTGCGTGAGCAACTTGACAATATCGGGTACAGTGTCGGCAGGCTGCTCACTGGCGGTATCGACCGGGTGATTGAGCTGGTCGCGATCGCGGTAGGTGATGAAGTTGTAGGCCTGGGCCTCCTCGCTGTCGGACAACACGAAGGTGAACTTGCTGCGCGGCGCCGACTCCATATTCACCTTCACGCTCACCGTGCCCGGCTCGCCAGTGACAAAGGCCGAGCCGTTGCCATACACAGTGCCATACCACACAGGATTGATCGAAGCATTGGTGTCGTAGCACAGCAAGTCGCGCGCGCCAGTGATAGCAAAGTTAAATGTGGGATTGTGGAAATGGTCATGCTTGACCCACCCGCTCATGGTAGCCTCGTGATTGTCGCGGTCGTGGATCTTCACATTGGAAAACCTAATGTTGCCCGGTGTCATGTGCACCGAGTCGCTGCACGAGTAAACTACGTTGCTGAAGTCGAGCTTAAACTTTATGTCATCGGCATAGATGTCACCATACAGGTCTATTGTGTGGAAATTGCCCAGCAACACTGCATGGCCGGAGACCTGCCCACGCACGTCGCTTGTGAAGGCCGACATGAACGGCTTCATAAACTCGACATTGGCCTTGTGGGCATTGAAATCGAAGTAAAGCGAGTCTTGCTTAGGGAAGATGGCGCCGTTGATGAGCGAGTGCAAGCCGTTGTGCTGCGAGATGTCGGCATTGATGGCTACCGACTGGTTCTCGTTGTCCCAGTGGCTCTCGATATCGGCATCGCCCATGAGCGCTCCATTGTACTTGATATTTTTCACCTTGAGGTCGGGTGTTTCCAGGCGCGGAGCTCCCGTAAACAGGTTACTGGCAAGGAAAGTGCCAGTTGCCCGCCCGCCAAACTGCACATTGCTTATGTTGAGCGTCTCAAAGATGTAGTCAAGGTCGATATCCTTGATAGACAGTGCCAACTCATCGGCAGGATTTTTCGACACCTTGCCTTTGATATTGATAAATTGCTCACCACGGCCGGCGTGAATGCTGTCGACAACCACTACACGATGGGCTATATCGAGTGAGCCCTGCCCCACCTTCCACACAGTATCGTTGACGACCACATCCGACGGGGTCACCACCACATGTGCCACAACGCCATCGCCTTCTCCCCGCGACAGGGTCGTGGTCGTCTTGATGTCGCCGTGATAGTCATGCTCGCGGTTGTATCTCCACCCCAAGTCGGTATCGATGCGGTTGCGAGCCGCCAAGGCATCGACGTTGATTGCAATTTTTCCATCTTTAGAAGGGTAAAGCGTGTGGGCGTTCACGATCACGTCGTTGCCCTCGTTGTCGTAGCTTGCCGTGAGGCTTGTACCCTCGATGAGCTTGTTGCCTTGCTGCAAGTAGGGCGCGTTGACTGTCACGTTGAGCACATTGTCGGGGATGCTCAAGTTGCCGTCGATAATCACCTTATAGATGATTTTCACCGGCAAGTTCACCAAGGCCTGAAATTCAGAATTAGGCTCCAGCTCAAAATTGAACCTGAACATGTTGCGAGAGCGCGCAGTGGCATATTTGGCATATTGCCCAAACAAGCCGGGCAAGGCTTTAGACAGCATGCCCTTTATCGACGGCAACAAGGAGGCAAAGTCAAACTGACCTTCTACTGATCCGTGCATGAAGTCGGAGTTCAGCTCCACCACCTGAGGCCGTGCCGAGTTGTTGGCCATGAGGTCCAGATTGTTGAGGTGATAGGTTTTGCCATTGGCAGCGCGATAGGAGATGTTGCTTATCGACAGGCCACCCGTGGCATTGTCAAGACTGTTGCCCACAAAGGAGGCTCGGCCATCGAACGAAAACACATTGTCGCGTCCTGGCACAAGACGCATGCGCTGCAGGTTGACCTGACGAGCCGTCACCACAGCATCGATACTGGTATTGCGTCCAGCCAAAGTGGCTTTACCTTTCAGATTCAGCTTCCCGTTGGGGTCGTCGATGCTGAAACTGCCCTCATAGCTGTTGGCAGTGGCCCGCACATCGGCAAGTATATTCCTGTATCGGTAGCCCTTGAAGTCGACATAGGGTACCGCGCCCTTGACCGAGCCCCGCTGCAACTTCCCGTGCGAGAGGTTGATCGCCACATCGGCATTGATGGCAAGCTCGCCCCACATGTTCTTCTTGTTGAGCAAGGTGCCCACATCGAGTCTCGGGGTCTCGATGCGGCCACTGACATCGATTGCGCCCTTGCCGCGAGTGCAAGTACCATCGATCTTGACTGGGCCCAACGATGAAACCACATCACCCTTAAAAAACACATTGCTCACGTTGCCACGGGCAGTGCCAGTCAGGCTCAAGTTGCCCAATGCCGAAATGATGCGCTGAGGCTCGGGCTTGAGCTTGACCAGTGTGCTTGTGATTTTTGCAATTTCGCTGGCCTTGGCTTGCACGTTGAAGTGAGGAAAGTTGAAGACCAAGGCGTGTGGGTGGGTCAAGTTCTTCAAGTCACAAGCCAGGTCGAGCGTGATGCGGCTGTTGTGGCTTTTCACATTCAAAACTGGCACGTGCAGGTCGTCGGGATAGCCGTTCACCGTAGCAGTGACAAGCAATGGCGTGTTGAACTGCGACAAGGCCGGCATGAAGCAGGCAAAATCGCTGGGAGTGATGTGGGAGTGACGCAACGACAAGTTGAGCGGTTGGCGTTTGGCATAGAGCAACACATGCTTCAACGAGTCGTAGTTGATCACTTGATCGTTAGGCTCGAGCAATGTGCCTGGCAGTTCAATCTGAATGTTGGAAATTACAGTCTGCTTGCCTGTAATGGCAAGACGTGTCGCAAAATTCTTGATTTTCAAACCGCTACCCTCGTTCAGTGACATGCGTTTTATATCGATCAAGAAGTCATTGTTCTTCAGTTGGGGTATATCAATATCGGCTCTCAAGTCACCCACAGCCAAATGGTTAACATCAAACGTCCGCTTGCGAGGCTTGTTGAGCACATCATAGGTGATATAGCTTTTCCTCATCACAATGTTGTGGATTTCAAGGTCGAATTGCGTGGGCTTTCGCTTCACCTTAGGCTTGAATGCATCGATGATAAACTGCATGTTGGTAGGGCTATCTGGGTCGGGACGAGTGATGTGACCATGCAGCCCTATGATTTCGCCATAGGTGATAACAATGCGACGATCGGCAATGAGACTCTTCATGCTTATACCAGCCGCCAGCTTGTCGACATGAAACAAGGGCTTGTGCTGCTGGTCGGGAATGTTGACTGCCTCCAATATCACCTGATTGAACGGCTTTATGGTCAGGCTGCCTATCGTGACGTGAGTCTTCAACGTGTCGCTCAACTCGTGTTCAAAAACGCCCTTTATTCTATTCTGCACCACCGGAACGCTCAGCAAGATATACAACAAGGCATACACAGCCACAATAGCGACTATGGCAGTCACCACAATGGAGCGCACAACGTTGTAGCTATACCTTACTGTTTTGTTCATAGCAGCACGCACGTATTTTTCATTGAGGCAACTCGTCGCACTCCTTTATCCACAGCCGCACAGCAGCGTCGCTGGGCATGCGCCAGTCGCCACGTGGCGACAAGCTCACACTGCCCACCTTGGGACCGTCGGGCAGGCACGACCGCTTGAATTGCTGTCCAAAGAAACGCCACATGAACTTGGTGAGCCACTTCTTTATTGTCTTGCGATCATAGTCGCCTTCAAAAGCCAGGTTGGCCAGTAAGTAAAGCTTGCGCGGCGAGTAGCCATAACGCAACATGTGATACAGAAAGAAGTCGTGCAGCTCATAGGGGCCCACAAGGTCCTCGGTTTTCTGCTGGATATTGCCTTGAGCATCGGCCGGAGTGAGCTCGGGACTTATGGGTGTGTGCAACACGTCGAGCAGCGTCTCGTGTATTTTCAGCCCCTCGGGTGTAGTGGTAGAAGCCAACGTGGCAAACCACATGACCAGGTGCTTGGCAAGTGTTTTAGGTATGCTGCAGTTCACGTTGTACATCGACATGTGGTCGCCGTTGTAGGTGGCCCACCCCAGGGCAAGCTCAGAGAGGTCGCCTGTGCCAAGCACAATGCCTCCAGTCTTGTTGGCATAGTCCATCAATATTTGCGTGCGCTCGCGTGCCTGCCCGTTCTCATAGGTCACATCGTGCACACTCATGTCGTGCCCGATATCGGCAAAGTGCTGCGTCACGGCAGCTGCGATCGAGATTTCTTTCACCGTAATACCAAGCGCATGCATGAGCTCGAGAGCATTATTGTAGGTACGGTCGGTAGTTCCAAAGCCAGGCATTGTGATGCCGTATATTCCACGACGGTCGAGGCCCAACTTGTCGAAGGCCCGAGTGGCTACAAGCAAGGCCAGCGTAGAATCAAGACCTCCCGACACACCCACCACCACAGTTTTGATGCCAGTGAAGTGCAGGCGGCGCATGAGACCCTCAGTCTGAATGTTGACAATGTCCTCGCAACGGCTGTGCAGCCTGCTCTCCTCGCGAGGCACAAAGGGCAACTTCTTCAACGGCCGGCACAAGCGAGTCTCGTCGTAGTTGAGTGTTGCTGGCCAGTCGAGTGACACATGATGCATCTCACGCGCATGCTGAGCCAGGTTGTCGCTGTAGCTCCCGTTCACCCTGCGCTCGTTGTTGAGCGCCTCGATATCGATGTCGGCCCACTCCAGTTGCGAGGTTTGCTCAAACCGTGTTCCTTCCCTGAGCACAGAACCGTTTTCGGCAATGATGGCATTGCCTGCAAAGACAAGGTCGGTCGTCGACTCCCCATAGCCTGCCGAGGAGTATACATAGGCCGAAATACAATGCTCTGACTGGTGCTTGATGAGATTTACGAGATAATCGTGCTTGCCTATGAGCTCATTAGATGCCGAGAGGTTGACAATCACATTAGCCCCATTTATCGAGTAGATTGAACTCGGAGGTATGGGCACCCACAAGTCCTCGCATATCTCTACAGCCAGCTTCACCCGGCCGGCGTCGAAGATAATGTCGGCTCCAAACGGGTAGCTGCTGCCATTGAAGGTGATCTCATGCTGATTGCGCACGAGATTATAACTCGTGAACCAGCGCTTCTCATAGAATTCCTTGTAGTTGGGCAAGTAGGTTTTGGGCACAAAACCCAGTATCTTGCCCTTGTGCATCACCACAGCGCAATTGAAAAGGTGCCCGTCGGCCCTGACTGGAGCTCCCACAATCACGACAATGTCGACTCTGGCCGTCGCCTCCCCAATGGCCACAATAGCCTGCTCGGCGCTGTCGAGCAGCACCTCGTTGGCAAACAAGTCGGCACATGTGTAGGATGTGACACTCAACTCTGGAAAAACCACAAGCTGCGCCCCGGCATCGGCAGCATGCCTCGCACAGTCAACAATCTGTGCCACATTGTATTCAACATCGGCGACATTGACTTGCGGCACTGCTGCAGCTACGCGTATATATCCGTAATCGTTTTTATTTTGCAAAGTCATCTTGTAATCTCAACAATTGTAACTTGCAAAATTAAGCAATTTTGCCGACAACCATTGTATCACCGTTTCAAAAACTTGTCGACTCTAAACAAAATTGATAAAAAATGGACCGACTTCAACGCTGCAACAGTAATTCCTGGTGTAATCAAAAAAAGGCTACATGAAGTACAGGGGGCGGTCCTCAAAGTGCATCGCGTCGAAATAACAGCACACTACATTTGCAGAAAGGAGAGTGTGACTGTTTAAGTCGTTTACGCCTGTAGATATAGCCAAAACAGCAAATTTCCATAAAATAGCAGAAGAATCTTGCCATACGATGAGCTCATGTTTCGCCTCGAAGTGAGAAAGAGAGTCAGTCGTGGGGGTATAGCGAGAGAAAGACAGGAGCATTGCGCAGCTCTTGGGCGCGGTCGTGCAACTCCTGCAGCGATACCTCACCCACCACATACTTGAAGCTATCGCTATAGTAACTCTCACTTATATTGGTGAAATTCAACAGGTTCAGGTCGTGAGGAGTGTCGTAGCGATAATACACACGCAGGCGGTGGTCGTTGGTGAACACGGGCTTGTGGCTACTCAACAGCTTCTTGTACTCGTAGCGGTAGTCGTAGAGCTGGGCGGTGATGTCGCTAAGCACAGCTGAACCAGTGGGAAAGCCGCCGGCTCCCTGCCCGAACATAAACTGCTTGTAATAGAACAGACCCTTGATGACCACGCCGTTGAACTCGTCTTCAACGCTGTAGATATACTTCTGCTTAGAGAGCAAGTGCGGCATGACCGAGAGAATGAGGCGGTTGTGGGCTACTTTCTCGGCCCAGCCCACCAGCTTGATGCGGCGGCGCTTCTCGACAGCAAACTGGATGTCGTGCTCGTTCATGTTGCCGATGCCGAAGGTAAAAATCTCATTGCTCGGCACATAGACGCCAAAAGCGTGCATGGTGATGATGATAAGCTTGAACACCGAGTCCCAGCCGCCAATGTCGAGTGTGGGGTCGCTTTCGGCAAAACCGAGTTTTTGAGCCAGGGCCAGAGCTGCATCATAGGTCATGCCCTCGTTGAAGATTTTAGACAAAATAAAGTTGGACGAGCCATTGAGTATACCTTTCACCGAGATGAGCAGGTCGTTGTCGTAATACTCCTCGAGGTTTCTAATCACGGGGATGCTGCCACAAGCCGAAGCGTCATAGAGCAAAGCCGTGTCGTGCTGCTTCTGCAACTCGATCATTTCGGGCAAATGGGCCGCAAGCATCTTCTTATTGCCGCTCACCACAGGATAACCAGCCGTGAGAGCACGCTTGACGATGGCATAGGCGGCATCAGCATCGTCAATGAGCTCGACAATGAAGTTGACGCGCGGGTCGGCAAAGATGTCGTCGGCCTCGCTGGTAAATTCGAGCTCAGGCGCTTGCTGCTGGTGCTTAGCCACATTTCGCACACACACCTTCACGAGGTGCACATTGTCGGGGTCGATTTTCTTGAGCACGTCGTAGAGTCCCTTGCCCACGGTGCCAAAACCAAATAGACCTATATATATCTGCTTGTCGTTCATGTCATTTGTGTTATTGTTGTTTATTATTTAGAAAACGTTGAATGATGGCATTGAGCTGCTCGTTCTCAACCAAGAAGCCATCGTGGCCAAAGTCGGAATCGATTACTTCCATGTGTACATCGGGAATATTGCGTGTGAGCACCTCGTGCTCCTCGACAGGAAACAAAATGTCGCTTGTGATGGCCACTACAAGCGTGCGGGCCTTGATGCACTGCAAAGCACGAGCCACCCCACCACGACCACGGCCCACATCGTGAGAGTCGAAGGCCTGAAGCAACCGGTAATAAGAATAAGCATTGAAGCGCCTGCACAATTTTTCTCCCTGATGGTGCTGATAGGACTGCACCCTGTGGTCGAAGCAAGTGGCAGCAAGGCTTGTATCGGCCTGGGTCTTGTTGTAGGCCTTGCCGCCTCGATAGCTGAGCAGGGCAATGGCGCGTGCCACGGCCATACCAGTCATGCCAGCCTGGGCACTCGGCGAGCCGAAGGTGGAATCGCAGTCGATAGCCATGCGCTGGGTCTCGTTGAAAGCCACCTGCCAAGGCGAGGCCTGTGCTGCCGTAGCAATGAAAGCGGCATTGCGGGCAAATTGTGGCTCAGAAATGCACCACTCCAAACACTGAAAGCCACCTATGCTGCTACCCACAAGCAGCTGCACGTGGTCGATGCCCAGGTGCCTGGCCAGCAACCAATGAGCCCTCACCATGTCGCGCATCGTGACCCGCGGAAAACTCCCCCACCACGGCTGCCCTGTGGCAGGATTGATGCTCGACGGGCCAGTCGTGCCGTAGCAGCTACCCAGGATGTTGGCACACACGATGTAGTACTTTTCTGGGTCGAGAAATCGATTAGGCTCGACTGTGCCGGGCCACCAATCGGCCACATCGCTGTTGGCCGTGAGGGCGTGGCAAACCCACACCACATTGTCGCGAGCGGGGGCAAGAGTGCCCCAGGTATCGTAGGCAATATCAAGTGAAGGCAACGACTGGCCGCTTTCAAGCGCGAAAATGTGATTATAATTGTAGATTTTAGACATATCGTAATTTTGGTTGCAAAACTACAGCATCATAATCTACAAATAAAATTATTATTAGGAATAATTTCTTGAAATATTAAATTATTCAGAATACAAATCTACGTTAGCTCATTTTTCATGCTAAAGTATCAGTGCAAGGGCCTAAGAGAGAACCTGAACACCTTGGAGCCATAACCCACACGGTACTGCGGCAGCGCCTCGGCATTCTGGCTCCAGCTGTCGATACCACCCACGCCAGCCTGCGCAAGCTCAAAGAGCAGGACCGTGTACGGTGACTTTGCCAGCTGTGAGGGGTGGCGCTGGTGCTTCTCCATCCCCTCGTCGAGCTCATCGAGGTCATAGTGCAACGCGCTGGCCTGCATCAAGCTGCCGCGGGGGACAACGCCAAGGCCGCCGCCAGGACTGAGCACTTTGAAGTATCTAATGCCAGTGTGGGTGCCCGTCTCCTGCGGACGAATGTAGGGATAAAACATAGCATCGACACTGGTGTGATACAAGCCCACATGCTGCGACTCACAGCGGTCAACGTAGTTCTCGACCGGACCACGACCGTAGTAGCGCACCTGGTCGTATTGTGGCGGCAACTGCATCATCATGCCATAGTTCAGCATCTCGGGCACACGCGTGGAGTCGCCCCTGGCCTCAAGGCTCTGGGTGACGTCGAGCACAGCGTTGCCGTGAATGACATAAGTGAGAGTGAGCACAGCCTTCACTTGGGGCATGTCGTAGCAGGCCGTAACGGTGGCAACCCGTTTCCCCCTGTCGAGGCGGGCATCAATGTGTTTCAACGTCATCGTGGGTGCACGCCACACACCGCAACGCTTAGGCAGGTCTGCGCCCATGTCGTTGTCGGTCACAGCTCGCCAGAAGTTTGGCCGCAACACGCCACCGTTGCCCAAATAGTCGTTGTACTTGGTGAGCATCCAGTTGGCTTTCTTGGCGAATGTCACCTCCACGCTTTCACCCTTTATCACAATTGACTCGGCAGTGCGTTTCAGCCGCAACTTGCCGCTGACAGGCGCCGGCGAAGCTGCAACATAGCGGCCGCCCACCTTGAATTGCTGGTGCGCTGCCACGTGACCTGCAGCCAGCAGCGGCTCGGCAGTCTTGAGCTGGAATTTCACATTGAGAAACACCTCGTGGGCAGAGGTGTCGGGCATGGAATAGCCGGGCAGCTGTACTTGCGTCTGCTCTTGCGGGGCGACATGCAACGTGGCAAGACGGGCAGCCGGCGAAGCCACGCCGTCGACAACAAAGTTGTAGGCGAGCTCGTAGTTGTCTAAATTTCTGAAGGCATTCTCGTTTTTCACCTCGACAATGCCATGTTGCAGGTCGATGGGCTCAACCCAAATGTTCTGATAGAAGTAGCCCACCTCGTGCGCCTCGGGATTGAGGCCGCGGTCGGGATTCACAATGCCGTTGCAATTGAAGTTGTTGTCGCTCGGGTCGTAGCTGTTGAAGTCACCACCATAGGCCAGGATTCTCCGGCCAGCACCGTCTTTCCAGTGAATAGCCTGGTCGACGAAATCCCAAATGAAACCACCCTGAAACTTAGGGTATTTCCTCACCAGCTCCCAGTACTCCTTGAAGCCGCCACACGAGTTGCCCATGGCATGGCTGTACTCGCACTGGATGAGCGGACGGCTATTCTCGGCAGAAGTCGAACGAGCATACCTCTCGCAGGCTGCCTGTGACCAGTACATGGGGCACACGATATCGGTTTTACCGCTGGGCTCATACACTGCACGCTCATACTGGATTGGGCGCTGGGCGTCTTGCGAGCGTATCCAGTCGTAGGCCGCATTGAAGTTCTGGCTCCAGCCAGTCTCATTGCCCAAGCTCCACATGATGACACTGGGGTGATTGAAATTCACCTTCACATTGTGCTGGTTGCGTTCCATGATGGGCTTGGCCATCATGGGCGTCTTAGCCTTGGAATCATCGTCATAACCCAGGCCGTGGCTTTCCTGATTGGCCTCGGCACACACATAGATGCCATACTTGTCGCACAGGTCATACCACCGTGGGTCGTCGGGATAGTGGCACGTGCGCACGGCGTTGATGTTGAGCCGCTTCATGATGGCAATGTCCTGCTCCATGCGCTCGGGACTCATGACATAGCCGCCATCGGGGTCCATCTCGTGGCGGTTTACTCCTTTTATCATGATGCGCTTGCCGTTTACCATGAGTTGTCCGTCCTTGATTTCCACTCGGCGGAAGCCCACCTGCTGCGAAACATAGGAATAGGGCTTGTGATCACCGCCAGGCGCCGTGGGAGCCAGCACCAGGGTGTAGAGATAAGGCGACTCAGCGCTCCACTTGCAAGGATTGTCGACTGTCATTCTAAAACTCGCCCGGCCATTGCTTACATGACTGTTTGTGTTCTGGGCCACGATATTGCCAGCAGAGTCGAGCAACCAGGCCTTGAGGTTGCATGTGCCCTGCATGGTCACCGCCACATCGAGCACGCCGTCGCGGTAATCGTGGGCGAGTGTGCTGCCGATGCGCACATCGGTTATCGCATCATGCTGGCGTGCAAAGAGATAGCACTCACGTGCAACACCACTGAAACGCCAGAAGTCCTGGTCCTCGCTATAACTGCCGTCGCACCAGCGAAAGACTTGAAACGAAATCAAATTGCGTCCTGGCTTGAGCAGGCGCGTGATGTCGAACTCGGCAGCAACCTTACTGTCCTCGCTGTAGCCTGCAAACTTGCCGTTTACATAAAGGTATATATTGCTGGACACCGACCCAAAGTGCGCGATCACCTGCTTGCCGCTCCACGAGGCAGGAATGTCGATCACACGCCTATAGCTTCCCACGTGATTGTCCTTGACGGGCACTTGTGGTGGATTGTTGTCGAAGTGGCCCATCCACGCATACCCTATGTTCACATAGCAGGGAGCGCCATAGCCGTTGAGTTCCCACAATCCAGGTACAGGCATTGTCGCCCACGAGGAGACGTCGAGATTCTCCTTGTAAAAATCAAGCGGGCGCTGGTCGGCATCGGCCACCCAGTTGAATTTCCACATTCCCGCCAGCGAGAGATAGTCGGCGCTGCGCTCTTTATCGCCATCGAGCGCCATCGCAAAATTGTTGAATGCAAAAAACGAGGCATGATCGGTCAGCCTGTTCAGGCTGTTGACCTGCATATCGTGCCACTCACTGCCGCTTGGCAGATTACAGTTGTCGTGAGCGGCTGCCATTGCTGCACTGGCAAGCATGACAAACATAGCCAAATACTTTAACGCCATGATAAAAAAGTTTCAAGTGTGATTTTACAAAGTTAAGGCATTTTTCTCAATTATTGTCAAATTGTAAGTGGCCGTGTGTGACAATTCCCAAAAAATTAAGCTACCTTTGTGGTCGCGTAATGAAAATTGCACAAAATCGCGAAGTTGTGAAATTTTAGTGTTAAAAAATATTTATTGAGACTTTCTGTTTGTGAGTTGCACATTTGTAGATTTAAAAGAAACCAAAATGACAGCAAACCTGGCAATCAATAAAATTTTTTCACTTTTTTTTAAATTTAATTTTGTAAATTTGCAGCCTCGATGATTTAGCGGCACGTTGTGCCAACGTCGATGAGCATATAATACTAAAATTAGTCAAGCATCAACTATGAAGCTATTACAAGCTAAATTAGCAAAATATGATGAACCCCAAAAGGCGAAAGCCTTGGGTATTTATCCTTATTTCAGAGCTATTTCAAGCGAGCAGGACACCGAAGTCATCATGAATGGCAAGAAGGTGCTCATGTTTGGTTCCAACTGTTATTCGGGTCTGGTCAATGACAAGCGTGTGCACGAGGCTGCAATCGAAGCCATCAGGAAATATGGCACAGGTTGTGCAGGCTCTCCGTTTCTGAACGGCACGCTCGACATTCACAAGGAACTTGAGCAGAAGCTGGCAGCCTACGAGGGCAAGGAAGACGCCATGATCTACTCTACAGGCTTTGAAGTAAACTTGGGCGTAGTATCGACGGTAACAGGCCGCGACGACTATATCCTGTGGGATGAGCAAGATCATGCCTCAATCATTGAGGGGCGTCGTCTCTCATTCTCCAACTCACTAAAATACAAGCACAACGACATGGCTTCGCTTGAAACGCAGCTCAAGAAATGCGACCCCGACCGTGTGAAACTCATCGTTACCGACGGAGTATTCTCGATGGAAGGTGACGTGTGCAAGCTGCCCGACATCGTTGACCTGGCCCACAAGTACAAGGCAAGCATCATGGTTGACGAGGCTCACGGCATAGGCGTCTTCGGCGGGGGCGGCCGCGGTGTGTGCGACCACTTCGGACTCAAAGACGAGGTCGATATCATCATGGGCACATTCAGCAAGTCGTTTGCTTCGCTGGGCGGTTTTGTTGCTACCGACAAAATCATCACCAACTACCTGCGCCATCACTCCCGCTCCTACATCTTCACAGCCAGCATCACGCCAGCCAGCACAGCGGCAGTGAGCAAGGCTCTCGACATCATGATTGCCGAGCCCGAGCGCCAGGAGCACTTGTGGGAAATCACCAAGTTTGCGCTCGAAGGCTTCCGCGAGATGGGATGCGAAATTGGTCACACCGAGACACCCATCATCCCGCTTTTCATTCGCGACAACAACAAGACCTTTGCCATCACACGCGACCTGCTCAACGAGGGCATCTTTGTCAACCCGGTTGTGTCACCGGCTGTGGCTCCCAACGACACACTCATACGCTTCAGCCTCATGGCCACCCACACCAAAGCCCAGGTTGAGACCGCACTCGAAAAGATACACAAGGTGTTTAGAAGCTACGGTCTGGTAAAATAACCATTGCAGCAATCGTCCACACCTACTACACTCATATATAAGCCGTCAAGACATTGCCTTGGCGGCTTTAATTCTATTATTAGATCAGCATTTTTAGGGTCGAAAAGTTGCACAGAATAAAAATATTTCTTGTCGTTTATTTTTTTTTCACTAAGCATTACCGACAACGTTTTTTTTATTAATTTCGCACCGTTAATATTCAATACAGAAAAATTGCACTCTAAACTATGATTTATAAATTTCTTGTTGGTTCAGAAGAGTCGGAGAATTTTAAACTTGAGATCAAGATCGACTCTGAAGACACCTTTATGAGATTAAGAAACACAATACTCGATGCCAGCGGCTACAGCAAGGAACAGATGGACTCCTTCTACATTTGCGATGACGATTGGCATAAAGAAAAAGAAGTCACTGTGATGGACATGGGCTCTGACAGCGACGAAGACGTGTGGATAATGGACGACACCCCACTCGACGAGCTCCTCGACGAAGAGGGACAAAAACTCAAGTTTGTATTTGACTACATGACTGAGCGATACTTCTACATGGTGCTCAAAGAGACCATACCTGGCAAAAGCCTGCACGACCCACTGTGCACACGCAAGGAAGGCAAGGCTCCTAAAGAAACCACCGACTATGAGGAGCCCGCAAAGCCAGTTGCCAAGATTCCCGATGCCACCATCGAGGACCTGGGCGAGGAGTTCTACGGCGACGAGTCGTTCAATGAAGACGAGCTGGGCGACCTCGACGAGTATGACGGCGGCGACGACGGCATCAACGCTTGAAAGCAACTATCTATAATCGAAATTAACGCGCGCACAAATAATAATATTATAGCTATTAATACCGAAAGCGGCTGGGCAATCGTCCAGCCGCTTTCGGTATCCTTGCTTCGGGTGCCAACATGACGGAAATTCAAAACAATCACAGGAAGACACGGCAAGCTCCCGCACTTAGCTGCTTGCGCCGAACCACCTCTGCCTATTGCCCACCGCGCTGAGCGCGGCGCTCGGCCTTGAGGTCGATGTGGATGAGCACCATCACAATGGTGCCATCGCGGTTGAGCAGCGCCACCTCATTGTCGTTGATTTTCTTGCACGAGGCGGTTTCCTCAAGATTAATGAGCATTTGAGTCTCGGTATCGATGTCGTCGCACTGGTTGTGCGATGATTTCAAGTCTTCAAATTCTACGTCCATCTCCTGCGAGGGGTCGACAGTGACCACGCCATTGATGATGTTGCACTTGGTGAGTGCATTGATAGTGAGCATCTCAACGTCGATCACAAGCTTCAAGTCCTTGCTTGCCACATTGCTTCCTCCCATTTCCTTAACCCGCCACGAGCCGTTCAAGAAATCGAGGTTCTGGCGTCGCAAGGTCATGATCACTTGTCCTTTTCCATTTTTCAAGTTGAGATACCACATGTTGTAGAGCGAAGTCACATCGTAGGCCCTGACCTCGTCGAGGGCACGCATCACTGCCCGCTCGGTAGAGGCATTGCTGCATTTCTCGTTGCTGGCGATGAGCTTGTCGAAGCCCATGCTGCTGCCTTGCAGCGTGAACACGCCGTTGATTGTGTTGCAGCCATTGTTGCCATAGAGCCTGTTGCCATTGAAATCCAGGTAAATGTAGGCACGGTTGGGGGTAGCGATATCGCGCTTGCGCAATTTCACGACTGTCCACTCGCCATAAAGTTGCGTGGCAGCATCGACGATCGTAACCGGCTTGGGTGTCTCGACAGGGGCAGCCTCCTCGATAGTCACCACCTGCTTCTCATATTTCTTTGTCTTCTTGTCGGCCAGTGCGCCAGCAGGCGCAAAAATCAGGCCAAGCAGAAGACCACATGCAATCAACTTCCTCATCTTGGAAAATTTAAAAAGATAAACATATTGTTTTATTTTTCAAATTTCGCAATTTTGGTCTAATTGCACAAATTCATTCCTCAATTTTAAGAAATAATAAGTATAGCATAGCTAAATAGCGAAGAAGCCACAATCAAGATTCAGGCACAACACGAAAGGCGATGTTGAGCATCGTGTGTGTTTTGCATCACAAAAAATTTGCAAGCTAACACTTAAAAAATTAATTTTGCATACATTAAAATTACGTAATTCAATCAAGATAATATTATGAAAATTTTCAAACCAGTAATTATGGCATCGGCTATGGCGATGATGGCAACCGGCACACCTGCTGCCACCGGACAGAACGTGACCAAGGCCCCTGGCGGAAAGTTCACTCCCGAAGTTCTCAACAGTTTTGGCCGCGTGAGCGACCCACAAGTTTCACCCGACGGCAAGCGAGTGCTCTACGGGGTGACACGCATCGACATTGCTGCCAACAAGAGCAACCGCGACCTGTGGGTGATGGACATCGACGGCAAGAATGCCACACAACTCACCAACACCCCCAACAGCGAGAGCAACGCTGTGTGGATCGACGGCGGCAAGCGCATTGCCTTTGTTTACAAGGATGACAAGACCGACAAGGCAGTGAACCAAGTGTGGGTGATGAACGCCGACGGCACTGGCCGCCAGTGTGTATCGAGCATGAAAAAAGACATAGAGGGCTTTTCTATTTCGCCCGATGAGAAAAAGATAATCGTGATATCGACAGTGAAATACGACACACGTGCAGTCGACGTTTACCCCGACATGCCCAAGAGCGACGCCCGCATCATCGACGACCTGATGTACAGGCACTGGAACGAGTGGGTCGAGGAGATTCCGCAGCCCTGGGTGGGCGACTTCGACGGCATGCAGGTGACCAATCTCAAAAATGTGCTCGAGGGCACCAAGTTTGAGTCGCCCATGCGCCCCTGGGGCGGTGTTGAGCAACTGGCGTGGATGCCCGACAGCAAGAGCTTCATCTACGTGTGCCGCAAGAAGGTGGGCAAGGACTATGCCCTCTCGACCAACAGCGACCTCTACCTCTATGACCTGGCCAGCGGCAACACTACCAACCTGACCGAGGGCATGATGGGGTACGACAACAATCCTGTGGTGTCAAAGAGCGGCAAGATTGCCTGGATATCGATGGAGCATGACGGCTATGAGGCCGACAAAAACCGCATCTTCGTCATGGACAGGCCTGGCGGCACCAAGGTTGACCTCACTGCCGACTGGGACTACAGCGTTGATGCTGTGGCATGGAGCCCCGACGAGAAATACATCTACTTCACAGCTCCCTATCATGGCACGATACCCATGTTCCGCATCAACGTGGCCAACAAGAAAGTGGAGCAGATAGCCGGTGGATGGCAAGACTACAGCGGCATGATTCCTGTGGGCAAAAACCTGATTGTGACTACCGTGCAATCCTATAGCAGCCCAGCCGAAATCTACAGCGTGAAAATTGGCACCAAACCCGCAGCACAGCTCTCCACAGCCGCGACCAAGCTCACGGCCGTCAACGACGAGCTACTGGCCAGCATCGACCCCATAAGCTGCAGGCAGGAGTGGGTGCCCACCACCGACGGCAAGCAGATGCTCACCTGGGTAGTACTGCCCCCCAACTTCGACCCCAACAAGAAATACCCGTCAATCTTCTTCTGCGAGGGTGGTCCGCAATCGCCAGTATCACAATTCTGGAGCTACCGTTGGAACATACGCATCATGGCCAATCACGGCTATGTAGTGATACTGCCCAACCGCCGCGGCATGCCTGGCTGGGGCACAGAGTGGAACGCCGAGATTTCGGGCGACTACTCAGGCCAAAACATGAAAGACTACATGGCAGCTGCCGACTACATGAAGAAGCAGTCTTATATCGACGGCGACCACATGGGATGTGTGGGCGCCAGCTACGGCGGCTACTCGGTGTACTGGCTGGCCGGACATCACAACAACCGCTTTGCCTGCTTCCTCTCGCACGCTGGCATCTTCGACCTGCGCGCCCAGTATCTCGAGACCGAGGAAATGTGGTTTGTGAACTGGGACCTGGGCGGTGCACCTTGGGACAAGGATAACGCCACTGCCATGCGCTCCTACCGCGAGGCCGACCCCAAGAACTTTGTTCAGAACTGGGACAAGCCCATCATGGTGACAACTGGCGAGAACGACTTCCGCATAAGCTACACTCAGACGATGCAAGCCTTCAACGCAGCACGCCTGCGCGGCATTCCCACCCACATGGTGCTCTACCCCAGCGAGTGCCACTGGGTGCAACGCCCGCAGAACAGCATCGTGTGGCAGCGCGAGTACTTCAAGTGGCTCGACCGCTGGCTCATGCCTGACAGCGAGGCTGCCAAGCAAGCTGCTGCCCAAGGCAAGTAAAAAATAACAAATAGAAACCACACCGCAATCCTGCACCATAGTGCTAAGGGTTGCGGTGTCTTCGTTATGTGTGTATTGTCACATCAAATTCTGCTCAACAGAACTGGACGTATCAAGAAAAAATCGTAAGTTTGCAACTGCAATATGAAAAGAGCTAAGATAAAAATCACGGTCGTCGACCGCAAGGGCCCCATGGGGTGCCATCACGGCCACCGCAAGGGCGACACTTGGGACTGGGACACCCAGCGTGGCTCGCTGTGCCCTATGGCCCAGCATGTAATGTTCCCTTACATCGACATCTTGAGATACGGCGGCCAGCTGCCAGGCAAAGATCCCGACAGCATATGCGTGTGCTGCCCCGATGTCGACGTGATCAACGTGTTTAAGATTGAAAAGATAGAGCCCGAGCCTCCCGCAAGCACGCCCCAAGAGTGACCGCGCTCAGTCGACGCGGTTGAGCCACTGGGAGAGCACGTCGCAATAGCGGTCGGTTTGCTCCACAAAGCACATGTGACGGGCGCCGTCGAAGAGCTCCCACTGCGTGTGGGGAATGGCGTCGTACATGAGCTTGGCAATGAGCGGTGTGCACATGTCGTTGGTACCGCTCATGATGAGGCACGGTGTTGAAATCTCGCCCAGGCGGTCGATATAGTCAAAGTCCTTGAGCGTTCCCAGTGGGGTGTACTCGTTGGGCCCCCAAGCTGTGATGTAGGTCGGCTATAGACTACTTTCACGATAACAACTCATTTATTATTAACATACAGACTGTCAATCATGGACAAACAGCAAACTCACACATTGTGGCAAATTGTGAAATACTATTTCAACGTCATGCCCGACAAGGAGGACGAATCCCTTACCGTGAGTCAAATAAACAGCGGGATCTCCTTTCATGGAGCCAACTTGTGGGTGCTCATCTTTGCTATCTTCATCGCCTCTTTAGGGCTCAACGTCAACTCCACAGCTGTCATCATAGGCGCCATGCTCATATCGCCACTCATGGGTCCTATCATCGGCATGGGACTTGCTGTGGGCATAAGCGATCTGGAGCTACTCAAGCGCTCAGCCAAGAACTATCTTGTAGCAACTGGCATCAGCGTGCTCACTGCCACCATCTACTTTTTGCTTACACCACTCAACGAGGCCCAATCAGAATTGCTGGCCCGCACATCGCCCACGCTCTACGATGTGTTGATCGCCTTGTGCGGCGGAGCAGCAGGTATTCTGGCCATCTCGACCAAGGGCAAGGGTAATGTCATCCCTGGCGTAGCCATTGCCACCGCGCTCATGCCTCCACTTTGCACAGCGGGGTACGGACTGGCCATGGGCAAGGCTCAATTCTTCTTCGGAGCCTTTTACTTGTTTTTCATCAACACTGTATTTATCAGCCTGTCCACCTTTTTAGGGGTGCGCATGATGCATTTCCATCGCAAGCAAATAGTAAATGCCAGCCGAGTCAAGGTCGTAAACCGGTACATTCTTGCCGTTGTCGTGCTAACCATGCTGCCCGCCAGCTACATGACAATGAAAATTATAGGCAAGAGTGTAGCCGACAACAATGTTCGCAAGTTTGTGAAAAAAGAATGCACATTTCCTGGCACACAAGTCGTTTCACAGTCGACCGATGACAAAACACTAAATCTTGTTTTGGTGGGCAAAACCATAAGCAACAACCAGATCGACCACATGCGCTCCATGATGGGAGAATACCAGCTGGGTGGCTATCGTCTAAATATCATCCAAGGCTCACAGTCTGACAGTGTGCTTATTGCCCAGACCTTGAATTCGGCAAACAGCAACACCGAGGCCAGCAAACAGAAAATCATGGAACAGAGTGCGCGCATACAAGCGCTTGAAACTCGTCTTGAGGGATATGAGCGCTATACGTTGATGAGTGCCGAAATTGGAAAAGAAGCCAGCACAGTGTGGCCCGATGTAATGGGCATAAGCCTGACACGAGCCTCTGAATGGAAAAACGACTCGACCAGGACATCGCAATATGTACTGGCTGTAGTGGGCTGCAAGCGAACCTTGGGTGCCAACGAGCGTGCCCGCATGCAGTCGTGGTTGAAAGAACGTACGCATGCCGACAGCGTGAGACTCGTTGTCACGCGATAGGCAAAAGCTCAACACATGTGAGCGAAGGTCGCTCAGTCGACGCGGTTGAGCCACTGGGAGAGCACGTCGCAATAGCGGTCGGTTTGCTCCACAAAGCACATGTGACGGGCGCCGTCGAAGAGCTCCCACTGCGTGTGGGGAATGGCGTCGTACATGAGCTTGGCAATGAGCGGTGTGCACATGTCGTTGGTACCGCTCATGATGAGGCACGGTGTTGAAATCTCGCCCAGGCGGTCGATATAGTCAAAGTCCTTGAGCGTTCCCAGGGGGGTGTACTCGTTGGGGCCCCAAGCTGTGATGTAGGATTCCTCGCCTGCCTTCTTGGGCCGGCGCAGGCACTCGGGGCTGTCGGGGGTGACAGGACCAGCGCAGTGCAGGGCCATAAAGTGATCGTTGGCCTTTAGATAGTCCTGGCTGGAATAGTCGTTGGCAGCCTCGGCCCGGGCTATGGCTTTCTGATCCTCACGACTCATAAACTTGATAAGGCGGTGCTGCTCCTTGCCCCAAAGCCAGCTTGCCGGGAGACCGCTCGACAGTATGGCCGACTTCACGCCTGCCGGTTTTTCCTCGATGAGGTATTGAATGGCCAGCATCACGCCCCACGACTGGCCCAAGAGGTGCACCTCGTCGATGTGCAGATAGTCGCGCAGGGCCTTGAGCTCATCGACCCAGGTCTGGGCAGTCCACAGCTCGGGGTGACCGTCGACATAGGAGTTGCCACAACCCAGCTGGTCGTAGGAAATCACCTGCCGGCCAGTGAGGGCCATGCGGTCGAGCACTTCAAAATAGTTGTGTGTGCTGCCAGGCCCGCCATGCAACAGCAGCAAGGGAGCCTTGCCGTCGCACTGCTCGCCGGCAATGCGATAGTAAGTCTTGTAGCCCATAAAGGGCATGTATCCGTCTTCGATTTTCATTTGCCTTAAAGTATTACGATAGGTTATCTTTGCAAAAATAAGTATTATACCTCACATGTGCAACTGTCGATGCCCGCTCAGGCCGTCATACAACAATATGCAGGCCGAAAAAATTGTGCGGGTCGGCACTATTGCTTAACTTTGCCACCTACTCTCTCGACAGCGACGGCTGCAACGGGCTGTGACATGCCGGCAGCACACCATCGCCACGTAACAAACTACAATTTACACTCATCTACAGTTGAACACAATGAAAACTATGCTCACTATCGCTCCATCATCGATGCCGAGCTGCAGCAGCAACAACAATGGCCGAGAGCATTACGGGGCCTTAGACGGCATGCGCGCCTACGCGATAATTGGCATTGTGATGATGCATGTTTTGTCTGACATTGCTATTAAGCCCAGCGAGAACTACTTGACAACAACTGTCATTCCATTCTTCACCAACTTCGTGTTTCTCTTTATGATGATAAGCGCATTTGGCTTGAGTTGTGGATATTACGACAGGATTAAAGCCTGTCATATTACGCCTCACGCCTTCTACCTAAAGCGATACAAGCGTGTTTTGCCTTTCTTTGCCATTATGGTTATTATCGACATGACGTGGACACACAATTTAGGCGCCCTGGTTGAAGGCTTTGCCGACCTCACGTTGTGCTTTGGCCTGTACCCGAACGTCAAAATCGGAGTTATCGGAGTGGGGTGGTTTTTAGGTGTGATTTTTGTGTTCTACATGCTTTATCCGTTTTTCGTTTTTCTCATTGACAATCGGCGCCGGGCATGGGGCACACTTGTGGTATCGGTGTTGCTTGCATTGATAGGAATCTATTATTTCGGCTCAAAACAATACTTCCAGCAACCAACCGATTTTGAACGAGATAACATACTGTACTGTGCACCCTATTTTGTAGTTGGGGGCATTGTCTATCTATACCGTCGTCAGTTAGCCGCATGGGTGAGCGCCCACAAGCTGCTGGCATTCGCTGGCGCGTGCGCAATCACGGTGGCAACATTCATGTGCCTCGACCGCCTTGTAGAATTGGCGTCATGCACCATCATTTTTGCAACGTGGCTCATCTATGGTTTAGGGAGCAACGACGTGGTGCTGAACAACAGGGCAACCAGGTATCTTGGGAAAATAAGCATGGAGATTTACCTGTGCCACATGATGCTGTTCCGCGTGACGGGTCTCATGCATTTAGAAAAGTTGATTGCCAACCCCAACCTTCTTTATATCCTTACGCTGTTGGCAACCCTGATTGGAGCCGTAGCCTTTGCCCACGTGGTCAAATTCTATGTGATAAACAAGATAAAATGGCTACAATAGCCCGACTGGGGGCGGCACGATTATAGTGCAACATAAAATTGCGGATTTCGGCGCAAATGCTTAACTTTGCCCATAATGATCTTAAAACAACTTTTTCTGAAACTGAAATGAAATATATCAACCTTCCAGCTCCACGCCAAGGAGAAAGCCGCCAGTTGCCATTCTATTTCGCTGTAGAGGAATATGTGGCCAAGCATTTCACCGACGACGACTATTTCTTCATCTGGCAAGTTGAGCCCACTGCCATGCTGGGCCGCAACCAGCTGCTCGAGAACGAAGTAAACGAGCAGTACTGCCGCGAGCACGGCGTGCACATCTACCGCCGCAAGAGCGGAGGCGGCACCGTCTATGCCGACCGGGGCTGCCTGCAATTCAGCTACATCACCAAGGAGGGCAACGTGAATGCCCTGTTCAACGACTATATCGACCTCGTGGTCAAAGCCATCAACCGGCTGGGCGTCGCAGTGAGCTCATCGGGGCGCAACGACATCCTTGTGGAAGGCAAGAAAGTGGCAGGCGCAGCCTTTTACCGCTACGGCAATCGCAGCGTGCTGCACAACACCCTGCTCTACTCCACCGACCTCGACCAGCTGGCCAGCTGCCTGAAGCCGTCGAAAAAGCTTGAGAGCAAAGGTGTGAAATCCAATCGCCAGCGCGTAGCCAACCTGGGCGACTACACCAGGCTGACACTGCCACAGTTTGTAGAGCAGTTGCGACAGCTCGTGTGCGGAGACAGCCAGATCACCCTCAACCAGGTCCAAATGCAAGGTATTGCCCAGCTTGAGAAACCACTGGCCTCGCATGAATTTGTCTATGACAACTCACCCAGCTACACCGTGAAGCGCAGTCTTATCTTGAAAGATGTGGGCGAGATTGAAGCAAGAGTTCAGGTAAAGGCTGGAAAGATACAATATATCAACCTTGTGGGCGACTACTTCTTGCTCGGCGACCTTGACCGTGACCTGCTGGCGCGGCTGCAAGGTGTAGCCTACGACCGCGAGGCTGTGACCCAGGCACTCGACGGCGTCGATACGGGCAAGGTGATACGCAACCTCACCGTCATGCAGTTCTTGCGGCTGCTCTTTGGCAGGCCGCCCCACTTGCCCAAGCCCGAGTGGCTGAAAATTGACCTTACCTCGACCACGACCACACGACACACAAGCGATGCTGTGGCTGGCAACCACCTCAACACGATATGCACCAGCGGCCTGTGCCCCAACAAGGCCGAGTGTTGGAAAGCAGGCACTGCCACCCTCATGATAGGCGGCAATGTGTGCACACGCAACTGCCGCTTCTGCAACACACCCTCGGGGCGGCCGCAACCGCTCGACCCTTACGAGCCCCTCAACGTGGCCAAGGCTGTGGCCCAGCTGCAGCTCAAGCACGCCGTCATCACCTCGGTCGACCGCGACGATTTGCCCGACCTGGGTGCCCGACATTGGAGCCTGACAGTGAAAGCCATCAAAGAACTGAACCCACACACCACTGTCGAGGTGCTCATCCCCGACTTTCAAGGGCGCCTCGACCTGGTCGACATGGTGCTGGCCGAGCAGCCCTATATCGTGGGGCACAACATCGAGACCGTGAGGCGGCTCACCCCGGCAGTGCGCAGCGTGGCCCAATATGACCAAAGCCTCGACGTGCTGCGCCACATCGCCGAGCGCGGTTTCACTGCCAAGTCGGGCCTCATGCTGGGCCTGGGCGAGACCGAGCAGGAGGTGGAGCAAACCATGGACGACCTACTCGCCGCAGGTTGCAAGATACTCACTATAGGGCAATACCTGCAACCCACATTGCGGCACATTGCCGTGAAAGCCTATATCAAGCCATCAAAATTTGCCCAATACAAGCAACTGGGCGAGGACAAGGGCTTTGAGCAAGTGGTGAGCGGCCCCTTTGTGCGCTCGTCCTATCACGCCGAGCAATACAAAACCCTGCAACGCCAAGAGTGATACAACGAGGCACTTAAAAAATTGTGCGGCACAATGCCGAAGTGTAAATAATTTTATCTATCTTTGAAGAAAAATATAACTGCAATACCAACAACCTTTTATTTCACATAAAACAACTATGGCAGAAAACAAAAAAACATGTCTTTATGACAAGCACGTAGCACTGGGAGCACTCATGAGCCCCTTCGGAGGCTTCGACATGCCCATCCAGTATGCTGGTATCATTGAGGAACATAACGCCGTGCGCAAGCATGTGGGCGTGTTTGACGTCTCACACATGGGCGAGTCGAGAATCACCGGCCCCGATGCAGAGAAATATGTGAACCACGTGTTCACCAACGATGTGTGGAATGCCCCCAAGGGCAAGGTGTATTACGGCATGATGCTGTATCCCGACGGCGGCACTGTCGACGACCTGCTGGTCTACAAGATGGGCGACAACGACTTCTTCCTGGTCTATAACGCTGCCAACATCGACAAGGATGTGGCCTGGCTCGACGAGCAAAAGCAGGACTACAACGTGAGCATCGCACACCAGAGCGACTTCTACGGCCAGCTGGCTCTGCAAGGTCCCGAGGCCGAGGAAAAGCTCAAGAGCGTGCTCGGCATCGATGGCAGCGACCTCACGTTCTACACCCACAAGGAACTGGAGTGCAACGGCGAGACCATCATCGTGAGCCGCACGGGCTACACGGGCGAGGACGGGTTTGAGATTTACGGCTCGCACGCCTACATCTGCGCCGCTTGGGACAAACTCCTCGAAAGCGGACGCCTGAAACCCTGCGGACTGGGCTGCC